>Ga0065711_1028300_pt1 | contig 42112 bp, 33 predicted proteins | sample Hoacrofraction12_FD_59098 | JGI IMG/M metagenome (GOLD analysis project Ga0065711, IMG submission 59098) | Hoatzin crop microbial communities from Cojedes, Venezuela - Epithelial fraction 12 v2 (version 2) | ecosystem: Host-associated > Birds > Digestive system > Esophagus > Crop | place...
TGCTGAATCGGAAATACTTGTTTTTGCGATTGTTGCTGTTGTTGAAGCTGTCGGATGTTTGGAAATTGGTGCTCATTGCTTTGATGTTTTTTAGGGTTATACATTGCTGGCGTCCGCCAACTAAATTTTCGTGCGAACCAAAAGCGCCGAAAGCCCAAAAGAAGCGCAAGGATTTGCGCAGATTTTTACCCGTAGGGCGGGCCAAAAAATCATAGAGGCACGTAGGGATTTATTTGTAAAAATCTGTGGCAAACCAGGGAGCGTAACGCAGTGGAGTGTACGTCCTTTCGCCTGACGGCAGGCGCTAACTTTGCAAAGAAAATTGTTAGGCGGTGCGCTGGCAATAAGGTATGACAAAAAACGTGAAAGGAATGAGGGCGCAGCCACCAATCAAAGAGCCGCTGCCTTCATCAGGTGCCGTTGCTTAGGCAAAAACTATTTCCGGTGCTGTGGGAAAAGAAGGAAGGTGGATTTCATTCGTGGCGTGCATCGCCTGCGCTTAAGAACTGCTGCACGGAGTGCAATGCCTCATGGCTGATAGCAGAGGAGCGGCCGCGGTGGCATGAAGGAATCAGAAGAGATGGTCGTTGCCGATTCACATGAACGCCCAGCGTGAGGAAAGCGCGGAGGAAGGGATTGCGGAACGCAAAGGGGATGTGCGGTGGTGGTTTGCCTGCCTTTGCTACCGATTGAAAAGAAAAGCGGCTATACTTTAAGAGGTATAACCGTTTTGCTCTTCAGCTGCCATTGAAGAAGATTGACGTAGTCCAATGTCTGTATTAAGGTACGGCTTTACCATCCATGATTCAGGATTCATCAACCATGTTTGTTCTTCTACTATCTTGCTGTATGGGTCTTGTATTATTTCAGGAGTATAGTTTGTTTGTTCAATTTTTCTGAAATCCACTAAGTAGATGAAGTATTTATTTCTTCTTAATCGTGCAACTTCAATTTCGTTCTTTGACCAATGGAATTTTTTCTCACCACAAAATGTTTTGACTTCTATAAATCTATCGAAACAGTTTGAATCTTTCGACTCATACGATGCAATATCATATCCTGCGGCTACATCGATTATTGATATTCTTCTTGGATTTTGTTTCTGAATACCAATTCGTTTCTTTTCATAGTCCATAACGAACAACTCGCCTTTATCGCCAATAGCACTTTGTAGTTCGAGTTTCTGTTGTAGTTCTTCCAATGATATTTTTTTGCGTTTTTCTTCGATGGAATATTCGAAGATGGAGTCGTAATCATCTGGTATAACAAATTTGCCTGCCTTAGGTCTCATTGCATTGAAACTAATCAACATATTGCGGAACACCGCAGCGCTGAGTGAGAAAGCTGATTTGCTTATATAAAATTGATTAGCAGATTCGTCGAAAGAGATCTTATTGATGTTGAGCATATTATCCTCTACAAGTTTCTCGTAGCACTTGTGGCAGATTATTCGGACGATTTTATCAGGATGATCCCTGTCGTAAATGACGTTGCTTACGACATTCTTTCCTTTAATCTCCAAGAATCCTATATACTGAAAAGCAAGGATTGCACAATCGAAATTCAGATCGAACCCATTAGCATATGAGCAAAAGGCACGCTGTGAAGCGATGGAAACCTCTTCACCAGTGAACAAACGCTGACAAAAACTCAAGATGCCAGCAGCAGTTCCGATATTGCTACATCGCTTTAGCTCTTGCTGCATAATCCTTTATAATTGCTTTGACATCTTCGAGGCCTTCATTTGCAAGGACATTGTCAAAGAGAGGTATTGGGGAACTCTCGATGATACGGTTAAGGCGATCTTCTTTGATGTGTAACCTTGAGTCTATTGTTTCGTCGATGGAATCATTGCAAACGAGAAAGTAATAAGTTGTTATTACACCAGGTTTTAGACCATAGCGATGAATACGGTCTTTGGATTGCATAAAATGCGCGGCATTGAAGGACCGTTCCAGATATATTGCATTATGGCAGACCTTATGCAATGATATGGATTCAGCTACAGCAAAAGGATTGGCGATGATTACATTAAAAGATGAATTCTCCGAATTAAACTCTCTCACAATACCTTCCCTCGTTTGTTCTCTTTGTTCTTCTGTGAGTGAATCCGTCTCAACTGGAGTAGCGCCATATAGTGCCTTTGTTGGAATGCCATTATCATTCAGGTAATCAGAAAGCATCTCAATATTTCTGATGAACGTTGCCCATATTACGACTTTTTCATTACGATTAAGGATATTCCTAACCAGTTCAAGCGTTTTCACGAATTTTGCAGGAATTTCTGCTGATTTATAGTTAAAGACCTTTGATACGAAAGAATTGTCTGCAGCCGACTCCTTGATATCGAAACCTTCTCCCACGGCATTTCTCAACGGTTCGTTTAGCAGGACAGGATTAGTTGCGGCCTGCATCAACCTCATTGTTTTAGCACGTGTGATTTCGGAGACATAATCATCTGCGACATCTTCCTGTAGTTCTTGCATAAATCGACCTTCAATGATATCGTATATGTCTCTCTGTTGTTGATACATATCCACGGGTACTAAATTATAGACGACAGGTGGAAGATTAAGGTTCGCTTTTGTTACACGAATATAGAAAGGTTCAATTTCTTGCAATAAAGTATCTATTCGACTATCATCCTCATTGAGCGACATGTTCTTAAGTTGCGCCACAGAAAACCGAATAATGTCTTTTGTTGGCCACAAGAATTTGAAGAGATTGTAAAGATCCTCATATCCATTTGGCGCTGGAGTGCCTGTTAGGACAACGCGTGCTTTAGCATATTGCGCCAATTCCATTACAGAATTAGCTGTAATGGCCCCTTTGGTGTTTTTAATTTTATGTGCTTCATCTAAAACGAGCATGGTTTTATTTCTCTTCAAAAATGCGATGATGTCTTCTCGTATGCTTACCGTCGTCTGGTATGAAGTCAAGGTTAATTCTGACGGCATGCCGCCATGTAGGTAGTTCTCTTTTGCAGATTTCTTGATGCCTCCTACTAACCTAGCAGAACTTACCTCATGCCCAAAACATTCTTTGTACTCCAGTTCCCATGGTCCAAAAGAACTGAGTGGTCCAATAATAAATAGAGTGTCCACATGTTTCGGGTCTGACTTGGGTAAGTTCCGCAGGTATGTATATGCGCCATAAACGACACTTGTTTTACCAGCACCAGGAACGGAAAAGTTACATGCGTTTTGTGCGAAAGCCAGATGGTACGCCGACAGCATTTGCAATGGATACAACATGCGTGAGGTCATGTTTTTAATGAGAGACTCTTCGAAATTCTTAAAATCAATTATATCGGGATGATTATTTCGAATAGTACGTGCTTTTTCTGAGAAGTCTTCAAACGACTTCTCCTCTTCCTCATAATCCCGCACATCCTCATTAACGGACTCTGCAAAATCTACTTTGCAATTAATGTATCTCGCTAGAACTTTTATATCATCGATTATCTCATGGATGTTTTTATTCTCACGGGATATGATGATACCTTGATCCGAAAGTTCAAACTTGAGGTTGCTTTTTAGATACATTCTTGCACGAGCGGTTTTCAATATCTTTTGGCTGGCGCCACTCAATAAGATGTTGTCATTGCTCAGCGTTTCTATTTTGATGATGTCTTCCATTATCTATTTAATCCGTTTTTCAGTATCTGAGCAGCAGAAATGATTTTATCTAATTCTATTGTGATTTTGCTTAAATTATCTTTGAAGGATGGTGCTTTTTTATCTATCGATTGAATAGCGTTCAACGCCTTGCTGAGCAATCGCAATGGTTCTTTGGCAACTTGTCGGTTGTCAATTACATCCTTGCATTCTTGAAATTTTTCTGTTAGAACTTTTCTGACTTTCTTTTGCCATTCATTGTCTCTCGCTTTAAGTACCTTTGTTGGTTCTTCTCCTTCATGCTTTTCTAAACATTCTTCAACAGAAGATTCTTCTACTTCAGCGACGGTGTCGAGAATAGTTTTCTGATTGTTCCAAAGTTCTTTATCACCAAAAATAGATCCATTTGCTTCCTTGGGCTTTCTTATGATATCACGAAAATCGAGTTGGGTAATATCCGCTCTAATATAGATAAATGCCACAGACTTCAAGTCGTTAATGTCATCTTTTTTATAGTCCCACATTGTTGCTACTCCAGCGTTATATGCTTTAATTGCAGCATTAAGTTTTTGGAAAGAGTCCTCATGCCCAGTAGCCATGGTGTAAAGACCACCGTAATCAAAAAAGTCGAGGTATTCATCAATTAGTTCCAAGATTTCATGGTATCTTTTTATTTCTGATTTTTTCTCATCCATGAAATCAGCAATATCATCATCCGTGAACCCAGCCTCTTTCAGGTCTCGGCATTTAAGATACTTCTCAATCGGGTTGTAGTCAACCTTGGCGTCTTCCCCCATTTGATATGACGTTTCCAACCGCATCACATCTTGCTTCGTGGCATCTATTGGTAAGATGACCGCCTTGAACACACCACAGCGGTCTTTCTCAGTTGGAGTGAACTCCTTTCCTTTACGGATTCTGTTCATTAACGATGCGCGGCGATTGCCATCAATAATTACGCCATCGCTGGTAACTATTCCAAATTTTTGTTGCCCCTTGTCTTTGAGACTTTTGAGCGTTGCTTCATTAGCTGGCAAATTTGATTCCCACAAGAATTCCTCAATAATGTTGGCGTCCTCTTCATTTTCTGGATTTAGTGCATGGTCTTGTTTCTCGAAAGATTTAACCACACTTCCAATACGTCCATTGTATTGATTATATACAAGGCAATCAAAGGGTATTGACCATACGTTAAATTCTTTATTCTCACCGCGGTAACGAAGTATATAACCTGTAGCAACTGGATTCCCCTGTTGCAATTTCTGCAGTGCTTCTTTTCTGCTTTTTACGTCCATGTTGATATATTTTTTAGATTGATTCTTCTAAGATGTTTTTAATGTCTTTAATATGTGCGAGGTTAAGGCAGAAATCTGCATAATCATGAATATCTAACGTGTCGCTTTGTCTTGCTACCCATCCGGCACCATCAATTACAGCGATAATAAACATGTCGCGATATTTATGATTGCTGTATCTAAACTCCTTCAACCTTTTCAAATTGTTTTTGAATGTTGTCTGTCCGCTGCCCGTCGTAATACTGAAATTGCATAAGACCATGGCTTTCGGCATCTCATATTCATCCTTAATAAAATAAGGAATTTTCATGGAAACGTTACCTATTTTCAGGATGAAATTCTTGGTAAGTTTCAGGTTTAACTGTTCGCAGTCTTTGATAACTACGTATTCCACTTTGTTTTGATTGATAGTTCCGACTTTAGATGATAGAGTAGAGTCTAGGCTTTTCTTAGTGAGGATAGTCATCGTATCGTGATTGACCAATCGCGCCATGGTTAGCGCATCAATTTTAAAAGCGCTTAGCGTATATGGTGGTATGACTTTTGATAGTTGCTTGTCTTCCGCTCCATTGAGGAAAAGAGAGCAAACTTCTTTTCTAAGCCAATTTTGCTGAAGGATTTGCTTACGAACTTGTGGAAGTGACCATTCTGTGGAAAAAAATGCCCATGTTTGATTCGAAGCATGCTAATGATGCGCTTAAAAGTTTCACTACTGACATTAAGTAGGAGGATAATATTGTCTAATGCATTTTCCTCTTTCTTTATGTAATCCAGCAAACCGTCTGGTGTGTTAATATATTGCATACCTTGCCTGAGTTCGTCAATTTTGTCATTGACGGCCTTATGATATTCTTCGCTTACATTTACATCAGCAAAGAACATATTGAACGAGCTCAAGAGTTCTTCATACTTGATCTTTTCCATAACTCTCTAGGGTTTGAATTAGACGCCTAGCAATTGCTTCAATTACAGGCACGCACACCGAATTGCCCAATAGGTCAAAAGCAATAGCTTTTCCATTTTTCCGTGACTCCAAATAGCTTAAGTTATAATTGCTATACCCAAACAGTTTAAGTCCCTCGTTAATTGTGAGATGCCTGATGCCATCGCCATCAATTACGCCAACTCGTTCCATGTCCATTGCTACCATTGTGTGTGTGGGTTTTTGGGGGTCGAGGAACTTGGTGTAGTCAAAACTGAGTTTTCCAGCAACGATATTATATCCCTTCTCTTTGGTTTCGTCGGGTATTCTTCGGTATGCGGTATTTTCGCCATCGCTGAATTTGATTTTCTTTTTAGGATGCTCGTATGTAAGATACCCTTTATGTACTAAATCATCTAACAAATCTTGCAATTGAGGATGTGTATAGAACGTTTCAATTTGCTGTTTAGTGAGCGGTATTCCATCCATCCAATCTATGCCTATTTCTGCGCACCAATGTTTTTTTCTTCTTTCCAAGAAAAGCGCATTGAGCAGCTGGCGCTGGTCGGAAGTAGTTGCACCTCTCGCAGCAACATCCCAACTATGTATGTTGTTTTCTCCTCCTCGCTTATCTTTAATCGCCTTTCCAGGCAAATTATCAACACCATAGACTTCTATGAGTCTTTGTGCAAAAGCGCTTTTATCAGTAGGCAAACCATGTTCCATAATACTTCCAAATGTTTTATGAGACTTGGGTAAGTTTTCTAGGTCTACTGCGCCTATTTCCTTTGCTACACCTACAATATATACACGTTTTCTCATCTGCGGGCATCCGTATTCTGATGCATCCAACAATTTCGCTATAACGTTATATCCTGCTTTGTCAAGACTTTCCAAGATTGTAGTAAGAGTTCTTCCGTATTTTGCCCCTTCAATCTTTCCGCCATGGTTAATTAAACCTTCAACATTTTCAAGGATAAACCCTTTTGGTTTATGTCCGAGTTCTGTAGATTCGATTATTAGACGCAACACGTCAAAGAATAGTGTTCCTCTTGTTTTATCTAGGAATCCCATGCCTAACCCAGCTTGGCTGAATGCTTGGCAAGGAAATCCTGCGAGTACGATGTCGAAATTATCGCTAATAGTATTAGCATGAATTTTCGTTACGTCATAATCAACCTTTTCTTTTTTGTACCGATTCTGTAGGGACTCTATGGCCGTTTTCTTTACTTCCGATGTCAAGACGCATTTTACTTTAACGTGTTCTTTCCTTGCAGCACGTTCTAGTCCGATGCGTATTCCGCCCAATCCAGCAAATAGATCGATAAAGTTATATGAGTTAACAGGTGTCATTTCAGGATAATATATTGTGTGCAAAGATAGCAAAAAAATGTTGGTTGGACAGATTTTTCGCCGAAAAATGATTGTGCATAGAAAAACTTTTCTTTGCCATGAAAAGCATGCTCCTATTTTCATGACAATGCAGAGTAGTTAGAGAACTCTTTAGTTGTGCCAGAAAGCTAATAGATGCTCGTTTCTTGTTATGTAGTGATAGATAAGAAAATCGGCAAGGAATTGCCACTTCCTTGCCGAGATAGAGTTTGTTCAATACTTTTGCTTCTTTGGTATGACCCCACGCACACCACCTTTGGGGTTCGGAACGTCACCCTTATAGCGTGGAATAAGGTGCATGTGGCAATGAAAGACCGATTGTCCTGCATCCTTGCCCACGTTGATGCCAATGTTAAAGCCATCTGGGTGGAAGCGCTCATCCACTTTTTGTTTCACATATTGCAGCATGACATTCATTGCTTCTCGCTCATGATTGGTCAGGTCGAAGTAGGAAGCAACATGCCGTTTGGGAATAATCAGAGCGTGTCCTGGCGAAACGGGATAACCGTCGTAGAATGCTACACAAGTTGCTGTCTCACAGATGATTTCCACACGCCTTGAAAGATTGCAGAATGGGCATTTCTCTCCTTCAACGCGTGGCAACTTGTTGAAATGATTGTACTGATAGAGCTCGTAACTTTTGTTGGCAACCAAACTCCGATAGGGTAGTTTCACGTTGCATTGGTAGGTGTATTGCTTGTGGATGGCGTGCAGCCGGAAACCCTCCTCGGTTAGGTCGCGGCGGACTGCGTAATATGCCGTGCCTTTTGGGGCGAGCAAGTTGGAAACGTTCATCATAACCTCAGCTTGCGCGTAGGGTTCAAGCACATTCAGCACATAGTTGCAGATGATTGTGTCGAACTTTCCAGACGGAAAATCTGGGCGGTAGTAATAATCGTAGCCCACAATGTCGAACCCTTGCCGCTTGAGTTCGTCTGTATCGAAACCGAAACCACATCCAAAGTCAAGAATCTTTCCTTTCAGCAGGTCGTGCTGAAGCAGATACCTTGTCGGCACCGAAATGTCGGTTCGCTTAATTGCGGTCAAATACGGATGGTTGATTTTCTCTGGTTCCATGTCCTATCGTGGTTCTAACGTCTGAAAACCCATGTTCGTTGCCATCTGGCTCAGTGGGGCAAAGGTGTTCTGAAAAATCTCAAGGAAACGAGCATCGTCCATCTCCATTAGGTCTTGGGGCGAGCAACCCAGAGCGTAATATTCAGCGAGCACCGCGTCTTTCTTGCCCGATTGCGGCACATAAACTTGCAGTGCATGGTGCTGCATCTTTGCCATTTTGGGCAAATAATAGTCCAAGTCTGGGATGCGTGTGTTTTTTGACGAGTTAAATGCGCCATCGGCGGGTATGAGATTCCAATTCTGATTGTGCGAAACAAAACTCCACGGCATGAAATGGTCGAGGTCGAAAGCGTTGATGCCGAGTTCTTTTCCCGTATAAATGCACTTCAAATTGCCGCCAATTCCGATGACCTTGTTCCAGAATTTCTTTTGGTGGGTAAGAGGCTCACGCGTTTCTGGGCGGAGCAACTTGTTGGCAATGTTCGGCACGTTTGGGTTCTTTTGTTGTACAAAATGTGCTAAGTGCCATAGTGCGAAACTCTTAAGTACCTCGTAATTGCTTGTTAGATAATCACTCCATTTGGGATTGATGGTCAGCGTGAGGCTTTCATTCTTGCCTGTTAGAGAGTAGAGGCAGTCGTTCTCCAAAGATTGTGAACGGCGTTCCAATTCGGCATTGTTGCTGGTGTCAATCCACGGCTTCAGGAAACGAAACGGCACATTTCTTAAAAGAATCTTTACAAACTTCCTCACCTGCGCATCTTCTTGCACTGCTTTGGCAATGATTCCGTCCTTATTTTCCAACTTGTCGTCCACAGTTATGCCTGTGAGTCTTGCTACTTCTGGAATAATGATTGCCATGGAGTCGCCGATTCCAAAGGAAAGTTTGAAGTATTCAATGGGGTACCAAGCGTATGCAACCATTCTTGCGCAAACATCAAGAGCAAGCATTTCCGTCTTTCCCTGCAAGTGCATGTCAAGCAGCGACAGGAACCAATAGAACTTATAGGTCGCTGTAGTGGAATCGAACACCCGATTCATGCAACTGGTGGAGAGTATGTTGGAGGTGGGAATGGTCATGCTGCCATCTGAATCGTTTCGCTGTCGTTCATGCAGAAGGTCAGGCTTACCCGCTGCTTTATGGTTTCGTAAGGGAGGGTGTTGTCCGTGCCTTTGATTTTGCAGAGCGCGTAGAGGAATATTTCCTTGGGCACCTGCCGCTTGCCCTCCTCGTTGAAATAATAAGTCTTGTCCTTGTCGTCCTTGTTTTGGCGAAGCAAGTCCAGGTCGAGCAGCAGCGACGAGAAGTCCTCGTTGTTCTGTGACTTCTGCGGGGCCACATAGTTGAGCAGCAGCACCGCCACGTCCTTCTTGATGGTGTTCTCGCTGAACTGCGAGAGCCTCTGCTCCTCCGCCAGCCGCTGCCTGACGTAGTTCAGAATCCGCTCGCGGCTGAACTGCGGGTAGGCGCGCTGCATGCCGCAAAACACCCAGTTGTAGAGCGTGGCCTCCTGTGCGTCCACCAGCGTGAAGTGCAGCAGCCACAGCGTGGCCAGGTCCTCCATGTATTTGTCCTTGCCCGTGGCGTCGTCGAAGAGGTAGCGCCCCAGCTCCGTCACGCCCCCGTCTGCGCCGGCAATGCCAAACGCCTTCATCCAGAAGCGGATGGCTGACACCATGTTCTTGCCCACGCCCAAGTCAACCACCGCTTCCGGGCGGTTGAAGTCCTTTCCCGCCACCGCAAAGTCGTACCCCTTCTTCAGCCAAAGGGTCTTGCAGGGGAAAGATTCGTGCCCGGAGAATGTATATTTGTTTGCCATAAATCCTATTGAAATGCAGGGAGAGCGGTGCGCCCCGCCCCCATGAGCATATTAGTGTTTTTTCAATTCGGGCGTAAAGTTACGAAATAAATTTCACAAACCGCCCCATCCTGCGGCCTTTTTTTCAAGCGCACCCCTTGGCGGAAGATGCAGAATGATTTGCCCCGCCGCCTCAGGCCATTCAAACGAAGGGCATCGTTTCAGAAAACGACGCCCTTCGTTTCGGAAAAAGAAGACCTTCGTTTCGGAAAACGACGCCCTTCGTTTTGGTACTGCAAAGGCAGGCAAAAAAAAGGAGTGATGTGCATTTCTAAAAGGAAAACCACATCACCTCCGCCCCGAACACGGGATAGGTCTTATGCTATGAAAACTTCTCGCCCCCGTTGAATCGGTTGATAATTGGATTACCGTTGTGGTTATCTAAATCCAATAGGTCTTCTTGACTCATTTTTCCCACTTGTGTCCAACTTGTTCTTGATATCTTCATAGAACTTTATATCAGTTGGGCTGACAGAAGGATTGTTTTCGTTAATTACCTCCTCTAACAGACTTTGCGAGATGTTAATATTGTCTTCAAAAGCCCTTGTGGCAGCATCATTGACGATGTATGCGATATCAGATGCCACATAGTTCTCTGTCATATCTGCAAGCTTGGCATAATCAATATCATCTGTTGCGGGACGATCTTTCATGTGTATTCTGAACATACCTTCACGCGCTTCCTTATCAGGTACAGGTATATAAATTATCTGATCTAATCTACCTTTTCGTCTTACTGCGGGATCAATCAAATCAGGGCGATTTGAACTTGCAATAACGAAGACACCATCTTTTCCGCAATTATTCATCTGAGAAAGAAACTCGTTTACCTCACCAGATTCGCTTGTGTTGTTTACGTTGCTACGATTGGGTACGAGCGCTTCGAATTCGTCAAAGTTCAAAATCGTAGGCGCGTTTTTTCTAGCTTCATCAAACAACGCACCAATTTTTTCCTGTGCTCCATGAACGTAAATACTTGCAAGGTCGGATGATTTCACAAACACATAATTGTACCCAGCCTCTTCGGCAAACTTTTCTGCAATAAAAGACTTTCCGCATCCAGGCGGTCCATAGAGTAGCATGCCGTTAGGGATTTGGATTTTAAAGCGTTCAGCTCTTTCTGGATCCTTCAGGACATTGATGATTTTTTTCTGCATTATTTCTTTGATTGCACTCATTCCTGCGACGTCAGCAAAGCCATTGCCAACTTTTGGCTTAGCGACTGTTGATGATTTATTAGAATTCATTTTGGTCATTGAAATAGGTGCAGCATCGACCTCTGTCTTTCCTTCGATCGCATCCAAAAAATCCTTAGCAGATGCAAATCGTTGTTTGGGGTCAGGAGAAAGCGCCTTAACCATGATCTTCAAAAGAGTATTATCTATCTCCATTACTTGGATATTGGGTATAGTTAAAGGTCCGTTTCTTTTTTCAATTATGGCCTGAACTTGTTCTTGCTTTGTCAACCCCGCCAGATTAGTTTCCCATGGCATGATTCCAAATATCAACTTATATAATACTACACCTGCTGAAAACAGGTCAGATCGTGTACTTCCTTCCCCTAGGAAGCGTTCAGTGGCCACATAATAGAGATCTTGATTATGCCATGATGCGGCATCTGGTCGCAAGTCAGCATATCTTGCGGCTCCAAAATCTATCAACTTCAAGTTGTTGAGATTTCCTACAATGTCCAGCAGGATGTTTTCTACAGTGATTTCATTGTGAATGATAGGTCTTTCCAAAGAGTGGATATAATCTATAGCAGACAGCAATGCTATCATGACTTGCTTTATTTCCAGCTGGCTTAAATTGCCTGTTCGATAAAGCCTATCATTCAGATTCTCGCCTTTAACATATTCCGTTACAATATATATCAGCTGGTGCCCTTTGTGTTCAAACTTTCCAGAATCGGCATAAGCACAGAGATTCTCATGATTAAGCTCCTTTGAGATTTCCGCTTCAATCACTTGCCCGTCTGCGTCGTACTGGAAAGTCTTAAGTTCTTCCATATAAATCAGTTTCAAGAACTTAACTTTACCCTCGGCATCCTTCACTCGATACGTTTCCGCATAACTTCCCTCCTTATGTGGGAACACGACGGTATAGCCATTTATATTATCATTTTTCTTAAAAAGAAACATATAACCTCCTAATTTTTAACGATGATTACTTCAGCATGACGCAGCAAACGGCCGTTACGCGTATAACCTTGTTTCTCAATGGAAACGATATCACCTGTTTCCCTAGCGGGATCAGGTTCTGTGTCCACTACTTCGCAGAGATCTTCTATATAATGATTGCTCTCGAACTCGATTCTTTTGATATTATACTTCTCAAGAACGAAGAGCGCTTTCCTTTTAGCATTCAGGAGACGAATTATGGCCTTCTGTCCATTCTCGTCTTTATCAAGTTCTCTCTCTTTAATTGTAGCTTCTGCCTTGTCAAAGGTGTCAATAACAGTTAGAAACTCTCGGAAGATTTCATCAATCTTGTTATCTTGGCCCTTTTCCAGTTCCGCGAGTTGATTTCTTAAAGTCAAGTTATCCTTTGACAATTCAGCCACTCTTTCTGCTATGCTAGATTTTATGCTCATACTATTACTTATTTAAAGAGTCGTATTTATTTTCATCAATAGAGTCCCACGTTATATCCCTGCTTTTTATAGCGGATACAAGCGGTTTTATTTGTTCATTCGGGAATATAGGGAACGTGAAATCCGCAGCCAGGCGTAGTGCGGGTTTACGGAGCGTTGCTTGCGCCTCTGCGATTTCTCTTTGCGAGTATTTCCTCGATCGAAGTGCAGTCATTTGCGCCCTGACAACTTCAGAGTTCGTAGCATCTTGCTTAATGCCTAGAATTTCATAAGGATTTTTCATTTTCTTACAACGTTTTATTATAGATCAAAAGAACCCCGATACTTCTCCGAGCTTCTTGTAATAGTCAAGGCCACGTTTAAGCGCCCAACCTTTATCATTGAGAGCTACTCCACTGTTCAGCGCTATTTGGTTGTCAAAAGAAAGGGAGTTCCATATCTGATGGTAACTATTCGCAAACGTAGATTTGTGCCGTTTAAATGTTGCACTTCTATTTTCGCATAGTGCATTCAAGATTCTCTTTACGTTAACGGACCCCCATTTTTCTTCAATAACATATTCATATATACACATATTGCATAGGGTGGCGAGGTTTCCACAGACGCGGTCATTATCGGGACATTTCTTATATATCTCATATACCTCTTTTAATGCCGTGCTCTTTGTCATGGTGTTATTATTAACTTTGTCAACAATAGTGTTTAATGAACCTTGGATTTTTGCGTCTTCAACAATATCATTGAAGATGTTCCCAGTATCTCTTAACGCCTTGTCCAGAACCGATCTATCAGTAGAGTTATTACTTGCCTCGACTTGTATTGCTAGATTCTGAAGCATTCCCTTCAGATTCTCTTTTACTTGTATGCTTGAAGGTGCGATGTTATAGATTCTCACCATGTACCCCACACCAGTACTAAGCGTCATCGTGTCGTTGTTTAATCGTTTTACGATTTCGCCGTTTGCATAATTTGCGAAAGCTAAAGAAATGGGCATTTCATTCACGGCCTTGCAAACAATTTCATACTTATCAATGAACGTCTTATAGTTCATTTCTGACGTAATCGCATCATTTATGGCGTTTGACACAAAAGATCTAAACGAAGCATATAATTGTTCATATTTACTTATTTTTGATACGTCAGAATACGCGGAAAGGATTTGATTCACTGTGCCGCCCATGCTATTTTTACATTGCTCAAGTTTTGCCAATGCTACGGAATAATCCTCATACACTTCCCCTGATAATCCATAAGAAACGCCTAGCTCTATGGCGTTTTCCCAGTTGCCGTACTCTTGTTCTATTTCGTAGTTCAAAGCATACTTAATGGAGTCTCTAGAGGAAGGTACTTTTGTAGTCAAATAAGGTGTTGCAATAGTACAATCTTCATCAAGGTTAAGATCGATTAATTTTGACAATGCGTTTTTTTCGCCATTAAGGAACGACTCAAGTTCAGGATAATTAGCACGAACGGCATTCTCCATTCTAACTAACAACGCATCTTGGGTGGTACGTATTGATATATTGTGGTTGTCAATCGGTTCGTCAAAATTGACGTTCTCAGGCAAGTCATCATAATCATCATCTGCAGTATTGCCTAAGCTGTTTTCAAGCGTGAATGTGAAGGAATCATCCCATGCGGTGTAGTCAAGACTTTCCACAAATAATCGATCTGTATAAATAGCAGACAACCAGACTGCAATTGCTTCTTTGGCTTCTTGTTTCCCTATCTGCTTGGTTTCAATAGCCCCCAGAGCAGCTATAGCAATGTTGCGATATACCGTATCATTTTCTATGAATTTGGGGAACATCGATTTCATCTTTTTAAAGGCGATATCATATTGTTCCTCCGAGAATAGCGCTTTTACTATATAATTTTCTAATTTGCCCTTATAAACGCTAAACTTATTGCTAGTATCTGTCAATTTGTTTGCAATAATCTTTTTGTATCCTCCTAAATTCTTGAGTAATTGGGATGCATCCGAGACGGATAACGTGCCGTCCTCAGCTTTCTTTAATTTCTCATTGAATGCTTGTAGATATTTCTCAGATTCTTTGACGTAGATGTTTTCGCAAACATTTAAAAGCGCTGATTCATTCGGAAGATATTGTTTCAAGATGTTTTCTGCGTCCTTCGGGCGTGTTGATTTTAACAAATAGCACGCAAAACGATATGCCAAGTCATCTTTCAATGTCTCATACGATCTCATTTCCAAAGCGTCTCTGATTCTCCCCTCTGTCATTTCATCCAATGCACCAGTCTTAACGCTACAGATCAGTGAGCGCAACTCTGCCCGACCGCAGTAAGACTTCACATCTTCATTTTTTATTGCTTCATAATACTTTATCGCCTCTGCATAATTTTGATCTGCCTCCTGTTCCTTGGCAAGCGCCCATTCCCACTTGACAATTTGTTGGGATAGTCTCTGCACCTTATCAGCTGCATAAGTGGGACTGCAGTATTGTGACAGTTGCTGCTTAAGTCCTATAAAGCTAATTATTGCTTTGTCTTTTTGTTGCGATCTGGATTTTTCCCAAAGAAGATTCTCGTAGGTTTCCCAAAGCTTAAAATAGTCCTCTTCAGTAACTGCGACCAGTTCTGAAGCAGGAGATTCGCTGCAAACTTTATCTATCGTCTCCTTCTGGAATTTCACACGTTTTCCAAGCGCACCTAACTTGGCATAATCCAGGCTTCGCAATTCTATATATAAATTCCTCCACCAAGCATCCTTGTATTGCCCAGATTTATATTTGCCAATACGCTCACATATTTCATAACTTTTCTCTTCTTGTTGAGTCTCATGACATTGGCGAGCGAGTGTACTTAATTCAGAAAGGGTCAGTTGCTCTCTAGTCCTAAAAGATGCATACACATTACCTTGCTCGCATAAGTCCATAACTTTATAGAGCAATGAGATTTTCTCATCTTGGTTTGACGAAATTACAGCTTTTGCGTAGCATAATTCGGCAAAAAGTGTTTCGTATTCTTCGTCCTTTCCTTTTAGAGAGAGGGTCTCATTTTCAGCTTTGTCAAATTCATTTGCTCTTATGAATTGACGAATTATTTCTTTCTTCTTGTCAAGTAATCGCGCATCATTTATGACAGATAGGGCATGATTAATCCAAGCGATGGCCTTGTTATTTTCTTCCCTTCCTGCCTTTTTGATTACGGCATTGACATAGTAATCATTAAAATCAGCTTGATTCTGTAGAAGTTCTTCTGCTTTTGCAATAGCATATTCCTCATTTCCCAAAGAATCTATAGCCTTGCAAAAAGCAGTTCTAAAGTTCTTATTGTGCAGGAATGTTCGATGTCTGGTTATAATACATGCAACGACTTCGTCACTCATTCCAGATGTTCGTGAAATAAGGTTGGAAAAATATGCTTCATGTTCCTTCACCGCCCAATATTTCTTGAACATTGGAACTGATTTATGTCTCAGGATCTTTGCTATTGCAGCATTTACAAAAACGCGTTCATAGTATGGCATATCTTTCGCAAACGTTGATAGTACATCCACGAAAGTATCCTCGTCCGTATTTTCTTGGACGACCTTGAGTAACTCAGCTGCGTCTATTTTATAAGCCTTATTTGCTCTCAACAGATTAGCCGCCTGCTCAATGTATACAGAGTTGAATTTTTTATCGCCATTAAATAAGCGGCAGATGTTTATGCCTTTTTCTGGCGGCGACGATATGGCGATACCCGCTATCAGTGATTTAATGTGAGTAACCTGCTCGTTGTTCAGTCTAAGATCAGAAGCCATCTTCATAAGGTCTATGATCTCGTTTTCGTTCGCCCGCTCTCTAAATTCTTCTAAGCGATGAAGGCAACGCTCATTATTAAAAGCGTTGTTATCGCTATAATATTCTGCTGCGTAGTCATCATACAGGACTGATTTTTTATAATTTCTCGCGCTTGCTTCCTTTTCGGATAATTTGATCAGTTCGTTTGCCGCTTTTTTTGCGAGCACCTGATTTGAGCAGAAAGAGGATATGCTCTGCGGTTTGGTTATTTCAGCGTCGTTTCCTGAAACCACTTCAACAACACATGCAATAGTCTCTGTTTCTATTGCTTGATCTATTGATATAAATGGCGCAAGGAGGCGAATGGCCTTTGCGTAATGTTTACGAGACTTTAGAGATTTTAAGAAAACCTTGATATCTGAGATGCATGAGGGGCTGTATGCTTTCAGCTCATCAACTGTTTTTTCTATCAAATAAGCATTTGTGCCTCGATTTTGTGATTGGTAAAAGAAGTCATAAGCATGATATTTATGCAGTTTGTCAATAAATCTCTTTTCTCTTGAATAATAGGGACGTAAAGCGTCAAGCACAGTTGCGGCGTCCTTATAAAATTTGTGCTCAAATCTTAGAAGAGCCAGTCCTTCCATGTTGTGCAGATGCTCTTGAAGCAGGTTGTCAAAATCAGCTGCATTACTTTCTGACTTATAGGCGCTTAATTTCTCTATGGATTTGAGAGCTGATAAGTATGACTGTACACTTTCTGAATGCTCAACATACATTTTAGCAAGATTGACAACGGCCATATCTTGCTTGCCCAATAGCTTTCTATAAATAGATTCGGCTTCGTCTAAACGACCATCAAGAAGTTTCTTATCAGCCGTTTTTAGTCGGTAGTCGAAATATTGCTTTTTGACCCAACTTATAAATCCCATGTTACTGTATAATTAAAGTGTCGCCAGGTTCTAGAATCGTATTTAAGTTCCTTCGATTACTTTGTGCTATTTCTTCTGCTTTAGTTCCCGTGCCATAAATCTTCCGACTTATTGACCAATAAGAATCGCCTTTTCTTACAATGTAAAGAAGGCCTTTAGGTGAAGCGGGTGTAACCGTTTGGCTTGTCTCAATTTGTTTATTTAGTTTGGAGATAGAATCTTCAAGTTGAAATAAAGCCGCCTCTTGCGGATTACTATGGCCAGCTGGCTTTGGAGTTTTTTGTAATATTAGCAGTACACCCAGCACCGCAGCAGCCAAAATGGCTACTGCGGAGATAGGTTTCCACACATTTTTCTTTTTTTCTTCTTCGGGTATTTGATCGATAATTCTATAAATAGAAAGATCGCTTCCACAACAAGGGCATTTTATATCTTCCTCGTGATAATCAGGTATATCTGTTTTACCACAGACAGGACATTTAATATCATTTTTCATATACCATGTAATTAGCCCCCAATTCCGAATGTGCCAACTGGGATGTTAGTTCTTTCAATAAGATGTTCATTCGCTGATAATATATCACGTGCTCTTTGTACGTTTCCTTCATTAAGCGCCGCCATAAACTGGTTAAACGCGACTAATGCTTTATTCGCACGTACAGGGTCAGATTGGTCGTGCCCTACGATGTTTAGCAGGAAACCGTGTGTAAAGAGTCCATATTTCTCTGTCAATGTGCCAAGTTTATTAACCGCATCATTTTTTTCAACTGGAGATGACGCATTCTTAGCTCTTTCCAATTCGCTTCTCATTTCAGTCTTGTCATCATCATTCATGAATCTTCCAAAATTTTCAAGCAGGATTTGAGCAATAATCATCTGCACTGGTGTTCTGTCTTCTTGTGTCAGTGCTACTTGGCTTGCAGTTTTCAAAGTATCTTCAAACTCTTGCCATTTGCTGCTTTCGGGAGCAATGTTTGTAGAAGAAATGGCATCAATGACCTTCTGGAGTTTTTCTACGAATTCTGTTTTTTTGTAATCCCTAATGTTAGGATCGTTCATTACCCTATTAAAAATCTGGCTGATAGACTCCAGGCAATGTGCGTCTAATGCTCCACGGCTCAGCACGACATTCGTCGTTTTGCCTGTCGCAGGTACTCGAACTTTAACGAACATCGTTTCATCTTCAGTTAGGCTAAAGGTAAATTGAAGTTCGCTGTGGACAGGAAGATTCTCGGAAATTGTGAAATATCCAGTACCCAGCTTTTCTTTCAGATCATTTTCTGCGTCACTAAAAAGTTGAACACCGATTATCTTCTGGTTCTCCACTAATGTGTAGAATTTATGGTTAACCTCGTATGGCAATGGTGTATTTTCGTCTATAATTTCTTGATAGTACGGAGTATCGGCATCATCGCGCAATTCAATGAATGACTTGTGTTTCGTTGTGATGCTAACCTGCACGCCACCTTCTTCTACAGATACTTTTTGCACAGACTCTAGCGGTTGGTGGCAATGCGGGCATTCTGTCAAGCCTACTGCTACTAACTGGCCGCAGTGTGGGCATTCTGCTTCTGTACCCATCGAATGAGACAATATCGCAGCACCCTCCGCAATTGCCAGCATGGGTTTTTCTGAGGAGAGAATTTTATCTTTGCCAAACTTATCACACAACATTTTCCTTACCAATGGGATGCAGGAAGATCCACCCACCAGCAAGATATTGTCTATAGTATCAATGGGATATGCTGTTTTCTCCAGCAGCTCATCAATCAAGTCCAAGGTGCGCTGAACAAGCGGACGAATCATGTTCTCAAATTTTGCCCTTGTCAAAGTCACCTCAATGTCAATGGGGTTGCCATCTTCATCTTCCAATTGGTCAAAAATAGAAATAGTTGCGGAATCCGCCTGACTTAATGCCTTTTTGGCACTCTCGATTTCATTCTTAAACTCGCCTTGAAACGCAGACTTCTTTCTATCAGGCAGGTTGTCGATGATTTCATGAATATCTACGCTATAAGTCTTTCCTACTTCCGTTAAGACGTATTCAGAAACCAATCTATCAATATCATCACCACCCAGCCAGCGGTCTCCGCCTGTTCCAGATTCTATAAAATTGCCCCCTGAGGCGACCAGGATAGACAAGTCAAATGTTCCACCGCCAAAGTCATAAACGAGGAATATCTTGTCTTCGTCAGCGGCCATCTTATCTGCACCGTAAGAGATTGCAGCAGCTGTCGGTTCGGCAAGTAAGCGTTGGACTTTAAGTCCTGCCAATTCTGCTGCTTTTCTTGTTGCAGTCTTCTGTTTCTCATTAAAATACGCAGGTACTGTGATGACAGCATGAGTCACTTCTTCTCCCAATTTGATTGAAGCGTCATTCTTTATTTGCCTCAAGATTTCGGCGCTTATCTGCTCGGGGGTATATTCTTTTCCGTTCATGATTATAACCACCGATTCGTCTGTACCGCCAGACATCTTGGCTATACCATAAGGATACATGTCTTTGTCTGCTTTCATCTTCTGAACTTGTGGGTCCGAAATCGAGGCGCCCATCAAGCGTTTAGCAGAAACCACAATATTGGGTGCATAACGCCTCCAATTTCTGTATGCTGTGTTTCCGACTATAAAACTGCCGCTTCTATCGACGGCAACACATGAACGACAAAGATCTTCGTTGTTAGGACCGGTAGCAATAACTCTAACTGTAGCATCTTTGAAGGCTACGACAGAGTTAGTAGTGCCAAGGTCAATACCAATGGATTTTCCCATAAAATTATATTTTTTTTAAGTTGTGATTAATATTCATTTAATGATTATTGGCAGATGTTTACGAACAAGTCGCCAATGCTAACTTGCAACAAAGAAATAATCCTTGATGGTGTTTGCAAGCATCAGAATGTACAGTATTCGTACACCACGTCGAATGGCAGATGGTTCATCCGAAGTTGTTTGGAACATGGGTCCAAAGGCGAACATTGATTAGCGGATCTGATCTTACAGGTATGTCCACCACCGATCCAACTAATTAGGGACTTGTGCTTTTTCATTATGTGTGATGGTTAGATTTATAGTTTTTGCAAAGGTAAGAAAAAATGTTGGTTGGAAAGATTTTTCCAAGAAAAAATGACAGAGCAAAGAAAATATTTTCACCTTTGTGTCTGAAAGCGGTTCACTTTCAAAGAACGGCTCTCATCATGAAAGCTGCATGACGAGAGCGTTTGATTTTAATTACTTACATTTTACAGAAAAAGGTAGATACCAGAAACGGAATAGATTTACCTTTACGAGTTTTATGCTTTGAATAGGACTTTAATTAAAAAATAAATTAATAAGAGAAACAGCTCAATAAGGACTGCAATTAGAACGGTCACATACCATAAATCTACGATCTCCACCACCGCATGAAGGATTTTTAGTGTCTGCCAAACTGTAAACAGCGTTGCAATGAAACCTATCCAGACAAAGATGTTCAAAATTGTGCCAAAACATCCGCTGCTTTGTTCTTCATTTGATTTACATGCCTTTACGATATATATGACCCAGCCAATGATTGTGGGTAAGAGTCCCGCGCACAAGGTTTCCAACTCATATCGGAAATCATGTAATGTTTGTGGCATTTCTTCATCCGCATAGTAATTATATTTAAGTGCTCCGTGGATGAACATGCCTAATAAAAGCAATGCCCACCCGTTGATTCCACCTATGATTTCTTTTATTTGTGATGCTTTCATTGTAAGTGCATTTATTTGCAAAAGTAATGCAAAAAAATGTTTTCTCAAAACTTCAGAGAAAAAGTTTTGCAGAGAGACTCACATCACCTCTATTCCCTGAACTTTGGACATACTTCGCACTGGGGATTTCTTGCACCCGATGAAGAGTAATTTTCTTTCCACAGGCAGATTGCAGCACAAAATTACGGAAAAGATTTAAAACTTCCGTAGTTTTTGTCTCCTATTCAGGACGCTTTGGCGTAGAAAAACGGGGATGGCGGAATATTTCGACGGAAAAAATTGGGGGATTGAAGGATTTTCGCAGCCTGTGAAGGATAGGCGTTGCGGTTTGAACTTGTACATGTCAGGTCGTTTTCCGTTTTTTCCGAAGCGCCAGAGGGTGGGGCGGTTATATTGTTGGATGTGGTCGTGAGATATTCTCACCAAGTATCCTCATCCTCCTTGTTGGATGGATGCGTTTTCTTGTACCAGTTGATTGCCAGCACTGCTTGCCGTTTCTTGCAATAGGCCTTGTTGATTGCCTGCCAGTTGTCCTCCGTGTCGTCGATGCCGTGTGCTGCCATGAAGGCATGAATGGCATCGCGCTTGTTCATGCCGAACTTATTGTGGAACTGCTGGCAGTCTTGCCAGAGGTTCTCGACGAACTGCTTCTCGAAGACATTGCACAGGAGTTTCTTTCCCATGGGCGATATGTAATTGAACTCCTGCGGCGGCTTGTCCTTGAAGTTGGGAATGACGATGGCGAGTTCATCAGCCGTGCCTTTTTTTGGTTTGCTTCCTGCGGGTTGCCTGTGCAAGAAGCAGAAGAGCAGGTCGAATTCATTCGAGTTTTTGCGAAGCTGCACGGGATTGTTGCCGCCATGCAGGTTGATGAGCCACTGCTTGAGGTGCGGTTCACATTTGATGTAGATGCAGATGTCAGCCATGAGATGTTAGGGCAGAAGGGTTATTGTGTTTGGAGTGCTGAAATTGGTGTAGCAAAGATACGGAAATAATGAGAAATGCGCAAGTCTTTTTACTGCGAATTTATCAAAACATCTCAAAATATATCAAAATATCTCAAAGGTTATAAAAGCTTATTCAAAAAAAAGACAAAACCTCTCTGAAGTCGTGAAAAAAAACGCGAAAAAAAGTCATTTTGTGCTGAAAAGGCGCAAAAAGATGCTTGATTGCAGGGAATGCCGTTGTAAGAAACTGAATGCAGATGTGAAAAAGATGCCGTGAGAAGATGGCATACCCTATATGCTTCACCAGTTTCACCACGCGAAAAGGTCTCAGAAACCGCTGATTACCATTAAGATAGCAAAATGGGAAGTTTCACCAAGAAAATATAAAACTGTTGAAATGGTGAAAAAAAAGTTCTCTGGAGAGCGGAATTGGTGAAAGCTGGTGAAAGCAATTGAAGGCATTTCAACGTATAAGTAATTGATTATCAATCTTGTTGAAATGGTGAAAGTGGTGAAAGGAATTCCTGCAGATTTATTTACGTTTTTTCTTTGCGCAGGAAAGGTGATAAAAAACGAAGGCGTTCCTTTGCTAAAACGAAGGTCATCCTTTTGAAAAACGAAGACCTTCCTTTTGAGAAACGAAGGGCATCGTTTCCTCCAGGCAGGGGCATTGATAAAAAAGAGGTGGATGGGTTTCAAGGTCCATCCACCTCCTTGATTGATGCAGGTGAGTTAAGTGTGCGTGTGTGATGCGCTAAAAAGGTTGCGGCAGGGTAGGGGCGTGGTTACTTCGCGTCAGGATCCGGTTGCATTTCGAATGAGATATTGAATTGCTCCTGGAGTTTGTCGTAGTCGAAGCACAGCGCTTGATGCTGCACTGTGGCCCGCGCCAGTTTTTTCTTGCCGTCTTGGTATTCTCCGGTTTCCGTCATGACCTGTTGCCCATTGGGCAGGTATGCGAACCTTACGGATCGTTTCTTGCCGAGGCAAGCGTCCGAGTTTCTCAGGTAGTGCTCCAATGCGGATTCTGAAAGCAGTTCCTGCTCTCTTGACCGTCCGTAGGCACGGTAGAGGCTGTTCCCGCGCATATAATTGAACATCAGCACTTTCTTAGGCTTTTCCCAGGTATAACTTTGCTTTGATACGTCACAGTCGAGCTTGGTCACCAGTACGATTCTGAAATCCGCTTTAGGCAGCAGTTTGCCTTCCTGAAAGAGGATAGACTGGATATTCCAGTAGTTGGCCATTTCATCGTTATGCGCACATTCCTTGTTTTGCTGGATGATGCCGTTAGTGCAGATGTCGCGGAATTGCGGATAGGTGAAAGGCGCATGGATGTATGTTTCGAGCGTGCGGAACGCCGCGAGCGGCACTTGCCAGTTGCCAGCGATTCGGTCTATGATTTCATGCCCTTGGAGCCGTTCTGCGAGTTCGTCTCCCACGGCTTTGAAGTTGTCTTTGAAGTGCTTCTCGAAGATGCTTCTTAGGTTCAGCAGTTGCACCGTCAGGTGCGTGCATCCCATTGCGGTGCAGGCTTTGAGTTTTTCGAATCGCCGTTTCTCCTCAGTGGAGAACACGCTTCGGTTGTTGTAAAGGAAGATGAGCCGCGAATAGAGCGCAGGATCCGCCGTGGGCATTTCCTGCCCTGTGAGTATGATGCCCGAATCGACTCGAGTGGTTTCGTGCTTTTTGTCCTTGTCCATGTTCATGCGCGTTCGTCCCGTTCCTCCCCAGAGTCCTTTGAGGAAATCCACCATTTCGTGGTCGATGGTGTTCTTGTACTCATCGATATGCACGAGTCCGTTTGCTGTTTGCGCCACGGCGTCTGCGAGTGCGGGTTTGGTGGTGCTGAGCAGGTTGACGAGCGATTCCCCGTTGACGAAGAACGCCATGAACGCCCTGGCGAGATGCGTTTTTCCGCTTGCTTTCTGTCCGAACACGTTGAGTATGGGGAAGAACCTGCATGTACTTACCACCACGTCGTGGAAGAGCGCAGCGAGCAGATAGGCGAAGCAGACCTTTGCGTTGTCCCCGAACACGTCCACTGTTTGCTGGATATAATCCTGCAGCGAGATACTGTTGCGGTTGAGATGCGTGAACATGCGCTCGAAGACGAACAGATCCTTTTCCTTCTCATAGACCTTAGAGAACGCGGGCAGGTAGAATATGCCCCGTTCGGGTCCCATTCTGACGATGCCCATGTCGTCCACCGGCATCCATTTGCCGTCCAGGACGGCGCCGTTGGCGAAGGCGTAGAACCCCTCCCTTTGCCATCCGAGTTGCCTGATAGGCGTAGCCGAGTCCATGTCTTTGAATAGCACTGTCTTGACGGTTTGCAGATTGCCGTAAGTGCCGAACCAGAGATAGTTGCCATGCGCCTCCGTTTTCTGCTGGAACTTGCTGAGCGACACGAGTTCTTCCGCTTTGAACTCCACCACATCCGATTGCCCGTCCTCATTGATGAGCATGAAGATGCGTTGTGCGTCTCTGCCGTCCTTGATGTGGAAGAGCGGTTGCATGGTGAAGTTCGACCATTTGTGCTCCTTTCCATCATCAGAGAATGCGATGTATGCATTGTTTTTGATGCGGAAGTGGTATTGCCGGTAGAACTCCATGCCGTTTTTGTCCACCACCTCCTCGTGTTGCTCCCGTTGCTGCTTCTGCGCCTCCTTGATTGCGCTGGTCCACATCTTTTTCGGCGGAAAGATTTTGGCGAGCTGTGCGATGTATCGCTCCATCTTTGCAGCGTCGTTGATGGCCGCTATCATTTGCGCCAATTCCTTGACCGACTCCATCATCTCGTCCTCCGTCTTTGCCGATGCCTTCAGCTTGCCTGCGTGCCAAATGATGAAATCCTGCTGCGGCAGTTTGTCCAGCACATCCTTCGATGTGCAGAACGAGTCTGGGTCATTCTTGGTGCCATCTTCAGCGAGCGGAATTTCCTTGACCGTGACGCCGAATCCGAGTTCCAGCGCCTGCTTGGCATTGCGTATGACCGCCTGGATGCCTGTGCCGAGCGTCTGTCCTGGCTTAGGCGGGTCAGCGTCGGGCAGGAAGCAGAGATTGTTGGCACAGCGCTTGAGGAACTGGAGTTGTTCCTATGTCCATGCCGTGCCGAGCGATGCCACTGCGCTGTCCGCGCCGATGAGCTGCATCCGCAGCACGTCCGGTGCTCCCTCTACGAGATAGAACGTGCGTTCGGCGGCCGCTGCCCTTGCTGCGACGTCGATGCCGAAGATAGACCGCGACTTGTTGTAGAGCAGCGAAGTATGCACATTGATATACTTCGGCGCCTTTTCGTCTGTGCCGATGTATCGAGCCGTGTACCCGATGATGCGGTGCAGGTGGTCATGAATGGGAATCATGATGCGATTGCGGAACACATCATAGACCTTTCCGCTGTCCGTTTGCGCCAGCACGCCCATTTCGACCAGCACCTGCGTGCTGAGTTGCTTTTCAACGGCGAAATTGGCGAGTGCATTGAAACAGTCTGGCGCATATCCCAGTCCTGCTTGCGCTGTGAATTGCTCGTCGGGCCATCTGCTTTGCACGTACCTGCGTGCTTTTTCCGCCTCTGGCGAATTTGCTTGCAGTTGCTGCATGAAGAACTCCTGCACCACCTGAAAGGCCGCGTACATACTCTCCTTCTTTTTCTGCTTCTGCTCCTCCTCAGGCGTCAGTTGCTCCTCTTGGATTTCGATGTTGCATCTCTTGGCGAGTTTTTTCACCGCCTCGGGAAAGATGAGATTGTCCATCTTCATGACGAGCGCGAAGGCGTCCCCGTCTGCTCCGCAGCCGAAGCAGTGCCAGCGCTGCCTTGCTGGCGAGATGTGGAACGAAGCCGTTTTCTCGTTATGGAAAGGGCAGCAGCAGACGTAGTCCTTGCCGCTTTTGTGCAGCGGAAGACCATAATCTCCCGCCAGCTGCACGATGTCCGTTCTGTCGGACACTTGTGAAATTATATTTTCATTAATCATACGATTATAAATTTAAGCTTTAAAAAAGATGCCACGCGCAAGCGTGCTTCGCAGCAGGCTGCGCGTGGGCTTACATTGTTGTAGGTTATTCACGAGATTTCATTTAAGCAGAAACTCGTTTAGTTCTTGCTCGTCAAAATAATACGTGCGTTGGTGCTTATGTGCGGGGAGTTGATTTCTCTGGCACATTTTCTTCACCGCCTCACGAGATTTGCCGAGCATTTCCGCGACCTGGCTGAGGTTGAGCAGGTGCTTTTGGTGCTGTAGGAGCGCCTTGGTGATTCCATCGACGATAGCGTTGATGTCAGCGGTTCTGAGCATGGTCTTCATAGGGCACGGCAGTTATTGTGATGAGACATTGTTTTGCTTGATACTTACCCTTGACGCGGATGCCTTGGAAGGCGCCTTCCTCCACATTCCAGCGTGCGAGCAGAGTAGAGAACGAGTGGCATTCTTTGGGTGTGCTGACCCGTCCGGTGAGCGATTGTCCGAGGCGAATACTTCTCAGCCACTCCGTTTTCTGTTCGATGAGCGGAATCGCCTGTGGCGCATTGTGCTGCAGTGCAGCGATTGTTACTTTTTTCATAATGAATTTTTTTTTGAGTTTAATACAAACATCGTCACTCTTGTCTGCCGTCAGGTTGAGGAGCGCGAGCGCTCAGTCGTCCCCATCCGTCACGTTCTCGTAGTTGGCGAGTGCGTCGGTACCTTTGGCGGTTGGTTTGTGAGATGTGCTGCAAAAGTAGGTCAAAAGGGCGAAATAGAAAAAGACAAGAATTGCGCATGCCCTGCAAACCGCATGAACAGACGGTTTGCGGCACTTTTGCCATGAAAAAACTAAAAAATGCCTCCCCTACGAATTTGCTGAGGAGGCCGTGAAATATATAGGAAAATGCCGCTGCTCAGTCCTGCTTCATGCCAGGCGAGCGGAGCCATACATCAGAAAATGTAAAAAGAAGTAAGAGGATTTCCTGAATGATGCTGGATGAGGCATATAGGTGCATTTGTAATCGACAAGCATCAGTCTGCGTGGCCATTAAATGCTAAATATGAAGGACAAAAGTCGGATTTTTACAGATTTTATCTTTTATAATGGATAAAATTGTTGTCTTTGCCGCAGATTTCAATTATAAAAGAAGATGGAAGTGTTCATAAGGAATGAATATGTCGAGAAGATTGAGAAATATCTCGGCAAAGATTTTATCATAGTCCTGACGGGGCAAAGACGCGTAGGCAAAAGTTGCATGCTGAAGATGATTCGCGACCAAAAGTCGCAGGAGGCCAGCAACAACGTCATCTATATAGATAAGGAGAAAAGCGCCTTTGACGCCATCAAGACTTACGCTGACCTGAACGAATACGTCAGTCAGCACTATCAAAAAGGCAAGAAGAACTACATCCTTGTCGATGAGATTCAGGACATTGCGGAGTTTGAACGCTCAGTGAGGAGTTGGCGAACTGAAACTGACGCCGAAGTCATCGTGACTGGTTCAAATGCCAAGATACTCTTTGGCGAACTGAGCACGTTCATTGGCGGCCGCTTCAAGGAGATACGCATTCATCCGCTCAGTTACAGCGAGTTTCTTGCTTTCCACCAGTTGGAGGACAGCGACGATGCGCTTGCGAAGTACATCCAATTTGGCGGCCTGCCAGGTCTCGTGAAGATTGGTCTTGACGAAGACGATGCCCGTGATTATCAGCGGGATATCTATAATACGGTTCTGCTGAAAGATGTCATTCTGCGCAATAAAATCCGCAACGTGGCATTCTTGGAAAACCTCGTGCGCTTCCTGGCCGACAACATTGGCAAAATCATCTCGGCCAACAGCATTTCCAAATGCATGAAGTCGCAGGGACAGAATGTCACCTCCACCACCGTGATTGATTACGCGCGATTCTTGACCGAGGCATTCATCGTCCAAAAAGTGAACCGCTACGACATTCACGGCAAGCGGTTCTTCGAGACGAACGACAAGTTCTACTTTGAGGACCACGGCATCCGCAATGCCCTCTGCGGCGGCACCCGTCTGGGCGACATTGAGAAGGTCATTGAGAACATCGTCTATCAGCACTTGCTCCGCATGGGCTTCAGCGTGACCGTGGGGCAACTGCAGGCTGGGGAAATCGACTTCGTCTGCGAGCGGAAAGACGGCCGCCGCCTCTATGTTCAGGCATCCTACATCATCGCCGATGAGCAGACGCACGAGCGCGAATTCGGCAACCTTCTTGCCATCAAAGACAACTATCCCAAATATGTCATCAGCATGACGCCGCTGATTAGCCGCAGTGACGAAAACGGCATCACTCATCTGCATCTGAGGCGCTTCCTGTTGGCAGAAGAACTATAAAACATAAAAAATCATGAAAGTAATAGGTCGGATCAGCCAGAAAATTATTGGGAGGAGGACAAACGCCCATGACCTGGATGATCTTGCTGCTCTGATGCCCACAATTTCTTTATCGTATTGCTGTCCAGCCAGCTGTATCTCATCTACATCGTCCGCCAGACTATCTCGTGCCGTAGCTGAAGTCCACTTTTACGTCTGCAAAAATCTACTCTCCATGTAGGATGAAAAACTGCCAACATTGGCAATTTTTCATCGCGGGATTTGCGCGGAAGAACAAAAAGCGCTATATTTGCATCGTAAAAAACTGCCAATGTTGGCAAAAAAATATCATGCATGGTGGAAATAAAAAGAGATAGATACCTTCAACAACTGGTAGACAGCCGTCAAAATAGCTTCATCAAGGTGGTAACGGGAATTCGCAGATGTGGCAAGTCGTACTTGCTGAATGTGTTGTTCTATCATTATCTGCTGGATAGTGGCGTGCCTGATGATCATATCATACGCATTGACCTAGAAGACCGTATTAACAAGGAACTCAGGAATCCAGACAATATGCTTCATTACGTTCGTGATAGGATAAAGGACAGGGATCTTTACTACATAATCATTGACGAGGTGCAGCTGATGGATGAGTTCGTGGATGTGTTGAATAGCTTCCGGCATATAGACAATGCGGATACATACGTCACAGGAAGCAACTCCCACTTTCTGTCATCCGACATACCGACGGAGTTCCGTGGCAGAGGGGAAACCATCCATGTGGACCCTCTCTCATTTTCTGAATTTTATGCAGCTAAAGGCGGGGACAAGCAAGACGCATGGCGCGAGTATTACACATACGGCGGATTGCCACTTATTCAATCGTTTGACACAGAACAAAAGAAATTGAATTATTTAAAGAACCTGTTTGAGACGGTATATCTGGCAGACATCATTGAAAGGCACAAAATCAAAAATGAACATGAGATGCGTGAATTGGTCCTGATGATGGCTTCCTCGATTGGTTCTCCATGCAACCCCACAAAATTGTCCAAGACATTTAAGAGCGTAAAGAATGTGACAATAGGCAGTCAGACGATTTCCAGATATCTCGCATACCTATCAGAATCGTTCCTGCTGAGAAAGGCTATCCGCTATGACATAAAAGGGAAAAGGTATATCAACACACTTTCCAAATATTATTTCTCGGACATTGGATTGAGGAACGCCATTCTGGATTTGCGTCAGCAAGAGGAGACGCATATCATGGAGAACATCATCTACAACGAGCTGATTGTTCGTGGCTACAATGTGGATGCCGGGGTGATCGAGCTCAAAAAGAAGGACAAGAATGACAAGTGGTTTCGCGCCAAGCTTGAAGTGGACTTTGTTGCCAATCTCGGCAGTAAAAGATACTATATACAATCAGCACTCTCCATACCTGACAGAAAAAAGGAAATACAAGAATCTCGTTCGCTTACGAGCATAAATGATTCTTTCAAGAAAGTCATTGTAGTCAAAGACAATATAATGCCGCGACGAAACGAGGAGGGAATACTTACCATCGGCCTTTTCGATTTCTTGCTGAATGAGGACAGCCTGGATATTTGATATTAAATCAAGGTGTAACACCAAAAGCAAATATCGTTGGGATGCAAATAAAAATCGCGACTGCTTTCCAAAACTCGATTTTTTTTGAAGTTTTGGAATGGGGTCGCGGTTTTTGTTGCTTTTGTGAGTAAAGGATAAAACGGCTTTGCCTTTGCTAAACAGCGGCTATCACTGCCTCAAGCCTTCAGGTATGATTCTTGATTTTTCTTGTACGTCTGCGAAAAAATCACTGCGACATTCACGGAAAACGGAATGTCGTAGCGGCTCAAGGGGGTGGGCTATCTCGTGCCGTAGCTGAAGTCCACATTTACGTCTGCAAAAATCATTATTCAGTTATCCTACTCTTCATTTATGATGAAAAACTGCCAACATTGGCAAAAAAACATCGTGCATGGTGGAAATAAAAAGAGATAGATACTAGCATTGGGCCCCATCCTACAATTTATGCTTTTTTTACGCCTGTATGTTATTTTCCCTTGCTTTTATTGACAAATTGTAAGTTCAGCTTAATTCGTTGATTAGCAATAAGATTAATTGATTAAAATAGGCTGAAATTGGCGAAAAAAGTTTATGTTTGTGTCAAAATGATAGTGTGTCAAAACGTAAATTTTAGTTCTCTCCCAGATTTTGCGGGAAAATGTGTAAAAAAAACATAAAAAATCAAAAAAAGTTTGTTGGTTTGTTGGTTGTTTGAAGAAAAATATGTAATTTTGCACCGTAAACCCAAATAGGGTAATTATGTGCCTAAATGTTCTACACGGTGTGCTACACGCATCAAGTTACAAAATGACACATGCTAACACGCTGATTTCTAGAAATATACTGAAAAAATTGTGAATCCAAGCGGGCTAAAAATTGAGCTCCGACAAAATCCTTTTTTTGTAGCCTGATTTTCAGGCAGTTCATTTGTAAAATGCTTGATTACAACCCGACATCTGTTCAACCATTGGCGCTATTTTCGGCGGAGGTTCGCAATGCGATTGACTAATGAACATGTGTCACAGGTATGTTGAAAAGACTTGTGAAATGAAATACTTGAAGTTGATTTTAGCGGTTGCATTGTTGCTTTGCCTCTTCCCGATGCCATACGGATATTACCAGTTGGTGCGGTTCCTAAGCATGGTTGCTTTTGGCTTATTCGCTTATAGCTATTATCAGGAAGAACGCAAAGACCTTGCTGTTGTTTTTTGCGCTTTAGCTGTGCTCTTCCAACCCATTGTGAAGATTGCTCTGGGCCGCACGCTTTGGAACATCGTAGATGTGGTAGTCGCAGTGCTTTTGGTGGTGTTGTGGATGCGTGAGCGTGGAAAAGAAATCCGTTAATCCAGTAATGTATTTGCGCTTTTTCTTCTTTTTTAGTTGCATAAATGCAGAAATGTTTCTACATTTGCAACCATAATTGAAAGGGCCCTGGTATCTAAGGCACTTTAGACCTCGGGATGCTTTCGGGGGCGGCAGTGCCGCAATTTAAGCCCCTCTTATGCTTTTTCCTTTTAACTTCCTACATTGTTCATCATTCTGGATTACTGAGTAAAAATGTATAAGCGCCTGTCCACACTTTTCCTGTTCGTATTTCCCTTTATTTTCTTCATCAAGATTCAACTGATTATAGCGGCAACTGACTTGATTGTCGGAATCAGCATGCGCGGCACAAAATTGCACCATTAGCCTAAAGAAGAAACTGCCCGGCCAAGAATTAGCCGAGCAGCAAGAAGGAACTTTAAACCGAAGGAGGACGCACCTTGCCTTCTTCTGAACCTTCCTTTTGCAAAAGTACGCATTTCCTTTGAACTGCGCAAGAAAGCAATGCACTTTCTTTGGTTCGCAATGCTGTGCGGCGTGTGCAGATGTGCAGTGGCTATGCCCTGGGGGGCTTGCTCTCCGATGCATGGAGTTGCTCAGTTGCTGGGAAATATGTGAGCACGCTGCTGTTCTGTCCCTGCTTCATGTCTGAACTGGGCGAAAAGGAGTCGAGAATGAGTGGAAGAACTAATGGAAAATTTGTTTGTTTGATGCTTTTTTTTACTTTTGCAAGCGAAATCACCTAATTAAATAAAATGTACGGAAAACAAATCAATGATGAGAAAGATTCTATTCGTGATGCTTGCCTTGGCGATGAGTGAGCCAAGCAACTGATTTATGCCATTGACTGGATGGAGCGGCAGGTGCAGGACCCAGAGAGCGAATATTGTGGCATGGTTGACGTGGCGAAGGTGGCTTCTGCTGGCCAGTCATGCGGCGGCGCACAGGTGCTTGTCGTGTGCGGCGAACCGTGCTTCAAGGCCCATATCATGTACAACTCCGGCATGGGCGACATGGAGATGGCGGGTGCTGACACCCATTCCTGAGCAACCTGCATGCATCTATATTATATATGCCTGGCGGCGCAGGCGACATTGCGACGGAGAATGCGGAGAAAGACTTTGAGCGCATGACGAAGGTGCCCGTTGTGTTTGCCAATCACAGGACCGCTGGCCATGTAGGCGCCTTCGATGAACCTCATGTCGGCAGTTATGCCAGGTTCTCGCTCGAGTGGCCAAACATTGGCAAAGGCAAAGAATGATTTCAAAAACTGGAGAAATCAATAGAAGCAAGACCGCCCTGCTGGAATATGCCAGTTAGGGCAGTGTTGCTTCTTCCATATCAAGCACTTCGCCTGCACAAACCACCTTGCAAATCTTGAGGAATGCGCTCGCACCAGCCGAAGGCGTAGCGCTCAATCTTCTGCAATGTGGGCGGCAGGGATACTTCCCGCAGTTGCTTCCTCGCCAATCACTTCGACGCCTTCGGGCACGGTGAATGTCCGCACGCCGCCATGCACATTCACCAACCTTTTCATGTCCGAAGTATAGAGCCCAAATCCCTTGCTCACATACTTAACCCCTTTGCTCACCACGCGGCAGCGCGTGTCGCGGAACGGATTGCGGTCAAGGCACTCAATGCTGGGCGGAAGCACGATTCTCTTCAAGGCGTAGCAAGAGCCGAACGCCATATCCCCGATGCTCACGACGCCATCGGGAATTACTATTTCCCTCAGCTTCGTGCAGTCTTCGAACGCCGCTATGCCTATGGCCTTCAGAGATTGTGGCAGCACGATTTGTTCCAGCAGTTCAGCGCGTGGGTTTGGCTGCGTTGTGCATTGGCCATATTGCCCATACAAATAGAGTTGTGCGAGCACCTTCCTTGCGGTCAGGTCGTCGTCGTTTGCTGTTCCAAAGAAGTTGCTCTGATACTTTGCTGCGGCTTTCATCCATTTGATGGATTCTTCGAAATCTTCCTCGTCCCAATAGATTTCGTAGAGCCTAATCATGGCGTCGAGCACGCCGTACTTCTTGGCCGCCCGCTTGTAGAGTTTGAGGCCCTTCTCTTCGTCTTTCTCTACGCCAAGTCCCTCAAAATAGATGCGTGCAATGTCGCAGATGGCGTCTTCTTCGTGGTCTTTCGCGACAAGCTGGAGCAGTTCCAGCGCTTTGGCGTAGTTTCTCCTGACGCCATTGCCAGTAAGATACGCTCTGCCAAGCAGACGGAAGGCGTCGCTGTCATCGTCGTGCCTGATGGCGCTTTTCCACAGCCTGATGGCCACTTTCACGTCGCGCTCAACGTTTTCGCCATTATACAGATAGCGCCCATATTCCGCTTGCGCCTTTGGATAATTCTGGTCGGAGGCCTTTTTCAGATACACCACCGCTTCCTCGTCCCGGTTCCATGTGGACAGTTGGCGGCCGTAGAGGTATTGGCTTTCGGCATCGCCGTTGTCCGCTTTCTGCTTCAATGAGTCAAAATAGTCCATGATATGTTTTCTGCTTTTTACAAGGTTTTAGTTTGCGATTCTTCGTTAGGAATGTTTTTCCGCTCGCAAATGTAGGCATTTTTTGCGAGCAATGCATGCAAATGCTGCCTTTTTTGCAATCTTTTTCGCCTGCCGCCGCTTTGCATAAAGTTGTGGTTTTATGCAAAATGGGGCGCTACGATAGGGCCGCTGGGGCGAAATCGTGGGGCGATGAAGGCGAAATGTGGGAGAATTTGCCGTGATTTGCTAACATTTTGATTTCGAGTGAAATAGAAATTCTCTGCGGATTGTGCGGAAAAGGAAGGCGCTCGTTTTTGGAAAGGAAGGCGTTCGTTTTTGAAAACGAAGGGCATCGTTTTCAGAAAGGAAGACCTTCCTTTTTTGCAAAGAAGGCCTTCGTTTCTGTTTTGTGTGCTGCATATTATGCAGTATATTCACGGCGCGGGGTTGTTTGCTGCTGTGCCTGCTTTGCTTCTTTTTCCTTGCCCTCGTAGTAGCGGATGAGGTCTTTGAGGGTGAGGCCGAAGGGGTGGAGTTCGGGCACAGCTTTGTCTTCGGGGTGGAGTTCGAGGAGGCGGTTTTCTTTGCGCATGGGGGTGGTCGATTCTGCCATTAATGTCGAATGCTTTCATAGGATGAGATAATTTATAAGAGGTTGGTAATGAGTTGGTTTGCTTGGAAAAATATTGACTTTGCGCGCTGAATGATGGTCACGCGGCCGTGTGTGCGACCGTTCAGCGAGTAGGCACAACGAACAGTTGCTGGAACCGTTGTGGCACCAGTGCGTTTCTTTCTTTTCAGATGTGTGCGGAATTTGCTCATAATTGTTTTTATTTAATGGATGATTGTCCTTAAATCGCATTGTTTTCCCACCGTGGCTTATGATTGCTCGGTTGGGGCGGCTCAGGGCCGGCTCGGAATGCTTAGTAAAAAAAGACCTGCTTTCGCAAAAGAAATGCGCCCGCAATGGGCGAAGTTCTCGTCAAAAGCGGGCGCAAAAGTATGTTTTTATTTTGAGAAATCTAAGAAAAATGGCAAAAATCTTGCGATTGTTGGCGCAAATTTCTTGAAATCGGAGCCGCAGTGGCGCGGCTTTAGTCCATTTCCAGCCCGAGGAGTTCGCGCAGGTGGCTCAGCGTGGGGTTGTCGTTTTCCATGGCCTTGAGCTGCTGGCGCGGGGTGAGGATTTGGGGTCGGTTGGGACTTTGCTCGTTGCTGAGGGCAACGTTGATGGGGATGACCGCGCCGGCGAGCTGTGTGCTGAGCGCTTGCGAGAGGTAGCCCGCCTGCTGCTGCAGTTCGCGCAGGGCAATTTCGTTGGCGGCGGTGAGCTGCAAGGTGGGGGCAGACGTGGCGGGGTCGTGGGTCAGCGTGGGGATGTTCTCGGCGAGTTGTGCGGCGAGGGCGCGCTTTTCCTTGGGCAGGGTGGTGAGCATGGTGCGCCAGGCCACGGTGAGTGTGGTCTGGTCGAGCGGTTTTGCCGGGGCTGCAGATGTGGGCGCAGCGGCCTGTGTGGCAGGGTTTGCCGTTGTCGGTTGCGCAGGACTTGCAGCGGTTGGTTGCTGTGCCGAGGCGCTTTGGCGCGCTTGCTTCAGCGAAAATCCGCCGTAGCGGCTGCCGCCGGCTGGGGGAGCAGGGCGTGTTGCGGAAATGTTGGGCGCTGCGTGTGTCGCGGTTGCGGCGGTTGGTGTGGCCGAAGGCGCTGTGGCAGTGCGTGTTGGTGCGGTTGCGGTGGCTGTGTTTGGGGTGGCCGTTGCCGTGGTATTTGGCACGGGTTTAGCGGCCGGAGCACTTGCCTCGGCTGCTTTGGTGAAGATGGGTTTAAGCTGCTTAGGGCCAGGCCCAGAAGGGTCGGCGTCTTGGTCGGCTTGCTGCGCAATCTCGATGAGTGTGAGCTCGACGAGCAGCCGCTTGTTTTGCGACAGCTTGTAGTTGAGGTCGCAGTTGGTGCACTTGCGAATGGCGGCGTAGAGCCACTTGGGCGTGCAGCGCGCGGCCTGCTGTGCGTATTGCTGCCGCACTTCGTCGGCGGTTTCGATGAGCTTGGTGGTGGCAGGGTCCTTGCTCATGAGCAGGTTGCGGAAGTGGCTGTTGAGGCCGGTGACGATGTTGTTTGCCTGAAACCCCTTCGCGAGGATGTCGTTGAGGGTGAGGATGACGTCGGTCACTTTGTTCTGCAGCAGCTGGTCGGTGATGCGGAAGTAGTAGGTCTGGTCGAGTTCGTTGAGGTCCTCAATGGCCTGCTGGTAGGTGATGTTGCCGTTGCAGTAGGCCGCCACTTGGTCGAAGATGGAGAGTGCGTCGCGCATGCCTCCGTCGGCTTTCTGAGCAATGAGCGCCAGGGCCTGCGGTTCGTAGGTGATGCCTTCCTTGTCGGCTACGCCGCGCAGGTGGTTGATGATGTCGTTGACGGTGATTCGCCCGAAGTCGTAGATTTGGCATCGGGAGAGGATGGTGGGCAGCAGCTTGTGCTTTTCTGTCGTGGCGAGGATGAAGATGGCGTGCTTGGGCGGTTCCTCCAGGGTTTTGAGGAAAGCGTTGAAGGCCTGCGTGGAGAGCATGTGGACCTCATCGACGATGAAGACTTTGTATTTGCCAATCTGCGGCGGAACTTGCACTTGCTCAATGAGTTCGCGAATGTCGTCCACGCTGTTGTTGGATGCGGCATCGAGCTCGTGGATGTTGAACGAGCGCTGCTCATTGAAGGCGCGGCACGATTCGCACTGCTCGCATGCTTCGCCGTTGGGCTGCGGGTTGAGGCAGTTGATGGTCTTTGCGAAGATGCGTGCGCAGGTGGTTTTGCCCACGCCGCGGGGTCCGCAGAATAGGTAGGCGTGGGCGAGGCGGCCGCTGGCAATGGAGTTTTTGAGTGTTGTGGTGAGCGTTCCCTGTCCCACCACGGTGTCGAAGGTGAGTGGGCGGTATTTTCTCGCCGAAACGATGTAGTTGCTCATGGAGAACGGTTGTTTGTTCTTGAGTGTTAGTGTGTTGGGCGGAATGGTGCTTGCTCAGGGAGCAAGCGTTGCCGCGAGCGGCCCGCGGAGTCAATCCTCCGTGGGCTGCTGCGGTTCGTCTGCGGGCTCGGCGGCTGCTGGGAGCGGTTTGCCGGTGAGCGCTGCCATGATTTTGGCCTCGATTTCCTCGGCCAGTTCGGGGTTGTCCTCCAGCAGTTTCTTGGTTGCGTCGCGTCCCTGCGCCAGTTTCTGCCCTTCGTAGGAGAACCAGCTGCCGCTTTTCTTGATGATGCCGTTCTCCACGCCAAGGTCAACGAGCTCGCCGGTGCGTGAGATTCCTTCGCCATACATGATGTCGAATTCGCACTTGCGGAATGGTGGCGCCACTTTGTTTTTCACCACTTTCACGCGCGTTTGGTTGCCCAGGATTTTGTCGCCGTCCTTGATGGGCGTGGCCTTGCGGATGTCGAGGCGCACGGAGGCGTAGAACTTGAGGGCGTTGCCGCCGGTGGTGGTTTCGGGGTTTCCGAAGAGCACGCCGATTTTCTCGCGCAGCTGGTTGATGAAGATGCAGGTGGTGTTGGTCTTGCTGATGTTCGAAGTGAGCTTGCGCAGTGCCTGGCTCATGAGGCGTGCGTGGAGGCCGACCTTGTTGTCGCCCATTTCGCCTTCGATTTCGCCTTTCGGCGTAAGCGCTGCCACGGAGTCGATGACGATGATGTCGACGGCAGCGGAACGGATGAGCTGGTCGGCAATTTCGAGCGCCTGCTCGCCGTTGTCGGGCTGCGAAATGAGCAGGTTGTTGATGTCCACGCCGAGGTGCTCGGCATAGAAGCGGTCGAAGGCGTGCTCGGCGTCAATGAACGCTGCGATGCCGCCTTGCTTCTGCGCTTCGGCAATGGCATGGATGGCCAGCGTGGTCTTACCAGAGGATTCCGGGCCGAAGATTTCGATGATGCGGCCCTTGGGGTAGCCGCCCACGCCGAGCGCGGCGTTCAGTCCGATGGAACCAGTGGGAATGACCTCGATGTTCTCTATTTTCTCGTCGCCCATTTTCATGATGGAGCCGTGGCCAAAACTCTTTTCAATCTTGTCCATGGCGGCCTGCAGGGCTTTCAGTTTCTCTGTGTTTGGTGCTTGTGGCATAGTGGTTAGTTTTTAAGTTTATGAGTTTTTAAGTTTATAAGTTTTTAAAGTTCCAAATCCTTGTCGAACTCTTCGTGCCAGGGGAGTCCTTGCAGGTTGAGCTGTTCCATGAAGGGGTCGGGGTCGAAGTCCTCTACGTTCCACACGCCGGCCTTCTTCCAGATGCCTTTCATGAACATCATGGCGCCAATCATGGCGGGGACGCCGGTGGTGTAGCTCACGCCCTGCATGCCCGTTTCCTTGTAGGCCTCCTGGTGGGAGCAGTTATTATATATATAATAGGTGTGCTCCTTGCCGTCTTTCACGCCGCGGATTCGGCAGCCGATGGAGGTTTCGCCCTCGTAGTTCTCGCCGAGGTCCTGCGGATTGGGCAGCACGGCTTTGAGGAATTGCAGGGGAACAATCTTCGTTCCGTTGTAGTCGATTTCGTCAATGCGCGCCATGCCAATGTTCTGAATCACACGCAGATGGGTGAGGTATTCCTCGCCGAAGGTCATCCAGAAGCGTGCGCGCTTGATGGTGGGATAGTTCTTCACGAGCGATTCCAGTTCCTCGTGGTGGAGCAGATAGCTTTCCTTCGGGCCGATGTTGGGGTAGGTGAGGGGTTTGTGAATCTCCAGCGGCTCGGTTTCAATCCATTTGCCGTCCTCGTAGTAGAGGCCTTTCTGCGTGATTTCGCGGATATTGATTTCGGGATTGAAGTTCGTGGCAAACGCTTTGTGGTGGTTGCCAGCGTTGCAGTCCACAATGTCGAGGTAATGGATTTCGTCGAAATAGTGCTTGGCGGCGTAAGCGGTATAGACGCCCGAGACGCCAGGGTCGAAGCCGCAGCCGAGGATGGCGGTGAGTCCCGCCTGCTCAAAGCGCTCCTTGTAGGCCCATTGCCAGGAATACTCGAAGTGCGCCTCGTCGCGCGGCTCATAGTTGGCGGTGTCCAGGTAATTCACGCCCGTCTTCAGGCACGCCTCCATGATGGTGAGGTCCTGATAGGGCAGGGCGAGGTTGACCACGATGTCGGGCTGATAGTCGTGAAAGAGCTTCACGAGGTCGTCCACATTGTCGGCATCCACCTGCGCGGTGCGGATTTTGGGATGCGCGTTGCCGTAGCCTTTGCGCTCAATGGCGGCCACGAGGTCGTCGCATTTCTGCTTGCGGCGGCTGGCAATCATCACGTCGTTGAACACATCTCTGTTTTGCGCCACTTTGTGCGCAGCCACTGTGGCCACGCCGCCTGCGCCGATGATAAGGAGTTTTCCCATAGTATGATTTCAGTTTTTGAGTTGGTTGTTGATTTTTATGTGAAGAAGTTAGAGAAGTTAAAGGAATTATCGTTCCGCTTCGCTCCACTTGAAGTTAAAGCCGATACAAAAAAACGATTGACTTTTAACTTCTAAGCGCCGCAGGCGCGGATAACTTCTTTAACTTCTTAACTTTTCAGGCACGAAAATTCGTCATTCGTAATTCCAAATTCGTCACTTTAGTAAGCCCTTGCGATAATCACGCGGCAGGTTGCGGGCTTGCCGCTCACCATGTCGGTGCCGGGCTTTTGCTCGTATCCGAAGGGCACGCAGCGAATGGTGGCCTGCGTCTCCTCCTTAATCTTCGCCTCGGTCTCGGCCGTGCCGTCCCAGGGGCAGAGGAAGAAACCGCCGTCCTTGATGCGCTCCTTGAATTCGTCGTAGTTGTCGCACTCGTAGATGTGCTCGTCGCGGAATTTCAGCGCCTTGCGGAAGATGTTCTCCTGAATGTCGCTCAGCAGTTCCTTCACGTGTGCGGCAATGCCTTCCAGCGGCAGCGTCTCCTTCTCGAGCGTGTCGCGGCGCATCAGTTCGATTTTGCCTTCCGCCAGGTCGCGGGCGCCCAGCACGAGGCGCACCGGCACGCCCTTCAGCTCGTAGTCGGCGAACTTGAAGCCCGGGCGCTTGTTGTCGGCGTCGTCCAGCTTCACGCTCAGGCCCAGGTCCTTCAGCGCCTGCGCAATTTCCTTGCACTTCTCGCTCACCTTGTCTTCGTGCTCGCTGCCGCGCGAAAGCGGGATGATGACCACCTGAATGGGCGCCAGCGCCGGCGGCAAAACCAAGCCGTTGTCGTCGCTGTGCGTCATCACCAGTGCGCCCATCAGGCGTGTGCTCACGCCAAACGACGTTGCCCACGGATAGTCTGGCTGGTTCTCCTTGTTGAGGAACTGCACGCCGAATGCCTTGCCGAAGTTCTGGCCCAGGAAGTGGCTCGTGCCGCTTTGCAGCGCCTTGCCGTCCTGCATCATGGCCTCGATGGTGTAGGTGTCGAGCGCGCCGGCAAAGCGTTCTGTCTCGCTCTTCACGCCTTGAATCACCGGCACGGCCATGAATTTCTCCGCAAACTCCGCGTAGATTTTCAGCATGAGCTGGGCGCGTGCCTCGGCCTCTTCGCGCGTTGCGTGAGCTGTGTGGCCCTCTTGCCAGAGGAATTCGCTTGTGCGCAGGAAAAGGCGCGTGCGCATCTCCCAGCGCATCACGTTGCACCACTGGTTGCACAGCAGCGGCAGGTCGCGGTACGACTTAATCCAGTTCTTATAAGTGTTCCAAATGATGGTCTCGCTCGTGGGGCGGATAATCAGTTCCTCCTCCAGCTTGGCGGCCGGGTCCACCACCACGCCGTTGCCCTCAGCGTTCGTCTTCAGGCGATAGTGCGTCACCACGGCGCACTCCTTGGCAAATCCTTCCACGTGCTCCGCCTCGCGGCTCAGGAAACTCTTCGGAATGAGCAGCGGGAAATAGGCATTCTGCACGCCCGTTTCCTTGAACATCGTGTCGAGCTGGTGCTGCATCTTCTCCCAAATGGCATAGCCGTAGGGCTTAATCACCATGCAGCCGCGCACATCGCTCTGCTCTGCCAGGCCGCTCTTCACTACCAATTGATTATACCACTCACTGTAGTTCTCACTACGTTTAGTCAGTTCTTTTAGTTCTTTTGCCATAATTCTTTCCAAAATTTCAGGCAAATTTACAAAAAAATCCACACACAACCATAAAAAAACCGCTCCATCTTTGAATGTTTCGCCTTTTTTTTGTTCCTTTGCAAAAATAACCAACAAACATTCCATAACCAAACCAACTAAAACAAAAGTCATGAAAGCAACAAAATTCACTGTCATCGCGCTCTGCGCGTCCATCATCCTCTCCGGATGCAACGTGAACAACACCACTAAGGGCGGCCTCATCGGAGGCGGCGGAGGCGCTGCGCTCGGCGCTGCCATCGGCAACCTCATCGGCAAGGACACCAAGGGTACCCTCATCGGAACCGCCATCGGCGGCATCGTGGGCAGCACCGCTGGCGTGCTCATCGGCAAGAAAATGGACAAGGCCAAGGCTGCCGCTGAAGCCGTGCAGAACGCACAGGTGGAAACCGTGCAAGACGCTAACGGACTCGACGCCGTGAAGGTAACCTTCGACTCCGGCATCCTCTTCGCCACAAGCAGCAGCACACTCTCCACTTCCGCAAAGAACTCCCTCACGCAGTTCGCTAACAACGTCCTCAAGCAGTACACCGACATGGACGTTGCCATCCAGGGCTACACCGACAACACCGGATGGAAGAACTCCACAACCGAGGAAAGCTACCAGAAGAACATCACGCTCTCGCAGCAGCGCGCACAGGCCGTGTCGTCCTACCTCACTGGCCTCGGCGTAAACACCAGCCAAATCAAGAGCGTTGACGGATTCGGCGAGCAAAACCCCGTGGCATCCAACGACACCGCCGCCGGCAAAGAGCAGAACCGCCGCGTGGAAGTCTATCTCTACGCATCGCAGGCCATGATTGAAGCCGCCGAAGCAGGCACGCTCCAATAAGCCAATGCCGCGCAACACAATCCAAAGGGTGGGGCAAAAAACTCCACCCTTTGACTTTCTTATCCAAATAATAGATAATAAATAATAATTAATAATTGAGAGAGTCCCCAGCGGCTGCCAATTATTATTTATTATTTGTTAATTATTAATTTCCATCCCCATGTCCCTCCTCCGCAAAATCGGGCGATTCATCAAGTGGACCCTCATCCTCTTCTTCCTGCTATCCATACTCGCTGTGGTGGCCTACCGGTTCCTGCCCGTACGCTACACCCCGCTCATGGTCATGCGCTGCGCACAGCAGTTCAAGCACGGCAAACAACTGCGGCTCGTCCACCACTGGGTGCCGCTCGACAGCATCAACTCCGA
>Ga0065711_1028301_pt1 | contig 42110 bp, 22 predicted proteins | sample Hoacrofraction12_FD_59098 | JGI IMG/M metagenome (GOLD analysis project Ga0065711, IMG submission 59098) | Hoatzin crop microbial communities from Cojedes, Venezuela - Epithelial fraction 12 v2 (version 2) | ecosystem: Host-associated > Birds > Digestive system > Esophagus > Crop | place...
CTGGAGATATTCAAGACCCGCCTGGACAAGGTCCTCTACAGCCTACTGTAGGTGACCCTGCTTCGGCAGGAGGGTTGGACTAGATGACCCACAGAGGTCCCTTCCAACCCCTACCGTTCTGTGATTCTGTGAGTTTTTATTTGCTGGAGATACTATTACTGTACTTAATGTCTACCCTGCAGGTCAGCAAACACTCATCATGATGACAAGAGATTTCGAACCAGTGACTGAGAAGCAAATCCACCAAGATGAGTTTGGGGAAGGTGAGAGGTGCACTGAAATGAAGTGATTCAAACTGGTGTCACTGGTGTGTTGTAAGCATGTAGAAAGTAAAGAAATCAAGCTGAGCACTTACCAGGGCCCAGGAGACATTTTAGACTGTAATGCTGCTGGGCACCTGAAAGGGAAGGCCAGTATTTCACTTGTCAGTGTAAATTCAAGTAAGTTCCCTGTACTAGAGGACTTCCTCGGCAATGTAAATTTCCTGCAGGTTTTTAGAATTAAACTTGGATGGAAGGCGTGGGTGGCTTGGAGCTGTGGTTGTGTTCACCGCGCTATGAAGAGTAGTGCTGTAAATCTTCTGCTACAATTATTATTTCTTCTTCAGGAAAGTTTGTTGCTCTTGGCTGGGGTAAAAAGGAGACACAGTTCCACGGATCAGAGGGAAAACAGGCAGCGCATCGGAAACAGATGGTATTATACTCGTTCTCTTATGTTATGCCCGTACTGTCTCTGGGAAAACACATATAAGGAGAGTTTCTGTTATTCCTGCAGTGCCAGTTTGCCACTGCCTTTCTGGTAGTAGGCTGCTTCTGTTTGTTTCTGTTGTTACCTGAAATCCAGCATTTTTATCCTTCTCTTAATTCAAGACAGCAGCTGGGAATACTTAGGACTGTTCATACAGAGCTCAAAGCAAGCAGATTGCAAGCACTAGTATTTGCAAAGGTAAAGCCACTCTTAAATCAGCATGACTGATTTTGCTGAATGTGTGCTATGAACTGAAGTTTTCCTATGACCAAGAGAAATAGCATGCAATTTGACTGAGAGGAGCAGAAATAACAGTAGTTTGAGCTCCCAGAACGCAAGAGTAGAAGGATTTGGGCTGCTGAGCATGACCAGTCATGTGAGACAGCTCCAGGTGCCTCCACATTTTAGCTCGTTGCTCCTTTGTCTGACGCTTCCTTGTTTGGGTCTTGTGTTCTCTACTTTTTGTTTGGTGAAAAAAAGACATCATCGCTAAGAACACTCCACTGCTGGATTTCCCTTCTTATGTTTAAGTTTCAAAATTAAAACTGTCCTGCTGAAGCATGGCAGGCTAGAGTGCAGAGATATGAAATGTGGCCTGTTCCAGCTTTAGTGGTAGGAGGGACGGGATGAGACTTGGCTGTATCTGGGAAAATATGCCTAGTTTGGCAAAGTTAAATAAAGCTTTAACAGCTGCCACTTTACGTGTATTCTGTTGCGATTTTTTTATTTCTTGTGTTGTTCGGCAAAGAAGCTGTTTGCCTCAAAGAATGCTACTTCTCATCCCAGCTTCTGTCTGCCATACAGACTGTCTGGGTGGTGTGCATTTCTTGCCTTTCTCCTTCCAAGGGGTTGTGACTCCAGGCATCGGTCATGAACAAACCTTGATTCACCCTTGTGTCCAGCTTATGCGCAGCTGGTCTATGAGCAGAGACCCTGGTGGAGGGGAAGGATAGCGTGTGATCATGTGAATAGAAAGTCATATGCGCTGGCAGGAGGAGCAGGTTGAATTTACAGACAGTTTTAATTCTGTCATTTCCTGAAATAACATTCTGAGTAATGAATTTTTTACTTTACATCCTTAAGATTTTTTAATGGATTGATTTCATGGCAAGGCTCTTGAAGGAGCTGGCTTAGTAATGTGGTCTGTTTAGGCAAAGACAGCAGTTATCTTCCCAAGCTTTGATGCAACTGTCTTTTGTGTGACTTCAGGAAGCGTCCCCTACTTCAGCCTGGGATGATGGCAGGCCTCGGGTGACATGGAGAGGAGACGGGCAGTTTGTTGCAGTGAGCGCTGTCTGTCCAGAGACAGGTATGGCACCAAACTTCTTTGAAATAACAACGTGTAAGAAGCTTGTTAAGCAGAAACTAGGCAAGGCAAGAACTGGCTGGTGTTTGTGGTCTCTTGGCCACTTAAAGCAAGGGTACGCTGAGCTAATTAATTGCTCTTTTCTCTGTTTTGGTGTTTGCAGAGGCATTTTATAGACACAATCTTTTAAACACTTTATTTGCAGTTTGGTTTTCAGTCTGGTGAGAAGCCAGGAGAGGTTACTACTGAGCAGTTACTATCTGAACTGCCTCTTTCACCAGTGTTAAATCACCACTCGAGTTCTAAGCAGTCTCTGATGGGCTCCCAGTGCCAAGTGGAGGAATCTGTTTGGATTGCCATACACACTGTCCCTCATACTGGCAATCTGGCCTTACACAGTTTTGTTTAAATACTGGTAATACTTTTCGCTAGGTTTTGCCCTAAAGCCAAGGAGGTCATGAGCACATAGTTTACTTGTAAGACTGTAACTGATGTCTTCCGTGATAAATACTACTGAGCAGTTTAACTGTATTGGTCAACATATTGAATGGCACCAAGCTGCACTGCCCTTCTGCTAGTTTGGATTCTTACCTTCAGTACTTCAGATTAGGGAGGATCTTGCATTTATAGGAAGATTTTAACATTTCTGTGTTGAAAGTTGGAGAGGGAAGTGGCTATGACTGAGCTACATCAGACTGAAATTCCTACTCGGTTCCTTTAGAGTCCCTCAGTTACTATGGAACAACTGCCTGAGACAGAGTAAGTTCTTATTTCTTAAGGTGTACAAGAAAAATCTCCTTTTTATTCATGTGCATCAAAATTTGCTCTCCTACCCTCATAAAACTAGAAAAGTCTTTTCCCAGTGCTTTGTTACACCTTTGTCTTACTGCTCTCTCAACCTTTAGGTGCTCGGAAGGTCCGAGTATGGAACAGAGAGCTTGTTCTGCAGTCAACAAGTGAGCCTATCTCAGGATTAGAACAAGCGCTGTCCTGGAAGTGAGTAGCAAAGCATTATGCATGCTGGCAGCGGAGCGTCGCTTTTTATTCCCTGGTCACAGTCTTTGATCAGCATCAATTTCATTTCTCCAGTGTTTGTTTACTTTCCCAAAACCTGAAGAAAGGTTCTTTCTGATTCAGCATGAGGAAGAGTAGCCCTTTGAACCCTGAAAAGTCTAATACTTGTGTTACATGTGGGAGGAAGGGATAGATTCTCTGCACAGTCTCAGTGTCAAGTGGTTGTGGACTCAACTGTATAAATAGGAATATTATAGATCCTTTTGCCAGTGCTGACATTTACGTGCTCACCTGAGGGTGTCATGAGCCCTGGAAGATGTCCTTGCTGGACTGATGACTTTGTCTGAACAGTGCTGAGGAAAACACATCCTCTGCTGCCCTTTTCTTCATGTCTCTGGAGAAAATGTGTGATCATTGGTGTTATTGACAGCTAGTGATTATGTGAGCAACCACTTTTCATTTGGCTCTTTTTTTAAGGCCCTCTGGAAACCTGATAGCATCCACACAAGAAAAACCCAACAGACATGATGTGGTTTTCTTGGAGAAGAATGGACTTCTTCACGGGGAGTTCACCCTCCCATTCCAGAAAGGGCAGGTCAAAGTAAGTGCTGTGTCTGGGCTGCTTTGATTAGAGTATAGTAGAGAGGAGGACTAGATTTTCCAGATTTTAGGAGGAAGTTTTTAAATTAACACTTACTGCTGGTCCTGATGGAAAAACTGACCTGAAAAGGGAATTAAGAAGTGAAGAAGCATGTGAAGAAGATGCAGTGCTCTCTTCAGGCCCGTAGTACGGGGACAAGTACAGGGCGATTGTAGCCATGGGGTGCATCCGGCCCCTGTATGCTTTCTACCAGGCAGATGCTTCAGAAATGCTGTTCAGGATGTCAGGTGTTGCACGAGTGAGGTGAAATACTCACATTATCCTAAATAGTGGTAATTTATCACTATCACTAAAGTGGGACTTCACTATAGAGAAGTGAGAAGCTACTGCTGAGGTGTTACTTCAACTTCTGTGCAAAGGAAAGCAAAGAGAACGCTACTGTAATGTTTCTGGTTTTATTGCCTCTTCAGCTGTGTGAAACCACTGTGACAGGTTCTGCTCCAGGATGCTTTGCTCCAGCTGTTAGGAGCTTTGCAGTACACAAAGGCTGTGTTAGTATATTAAGCCATGCCTTACGTTGTTGAAAATAAGGAGCCAACTCATGGTCTTGCAAACCAGTTGGGAGCATACCCACCCTACACGGAAGCAACAATATCAGTAAGAACTGTGTTTGTTTCTGCAGGTTAATGAACTGCTTTGGAATGCAGAATCTACGATCCTGGCTATATGGATGGAAGACCTGAAGGTGGAAGACTCCAAACCAAACAGTTATGGTGAGAACACTGTGTGAGGCTCTGGGTCTTACAGATGCCTGCAAATGCGGTTAGCAGTGGGTACTCCTCGGCAAGTTAGGAGACACTAGGGAGCCCTGCCTACAGCTTTGAGGCCCCTGTGCAGGTCAGGAAAAACTGGTAGTTCAGCCTGAGCTCAAAGCATCTTCCAGGCTGCTGCAACTGGAAGTGTTATTAGTGGAATGCTAAACGTGTGAGCCCTTCGTAAAATGTTGATACCTTCTCACAAGGGGAGCTCAAAGAATTCTAGGATTGATGCTTTTGGATGAAGTCTGTTGTTTTCTTGTTGGTGGGTGTTGTGTGCCACAGCCTGTGGGCTGAAGGCTAGAACTATTCTTTTTATTGCACTTAACTGACCCCTAGAAGAGCAATGGTGGTGGGGAAGGTTTGAGATGGGTCTCGAGTAGTAGTCTGTAGTAACCATTTGTTTTTCTATAGTTCAGCTATGGACCACAGGGAACTATCACTGGTACCTGAAGCAAACTCTACATTTTGGTAGCCTGGAGGAAAATCAATTGGTGTCGCTGCTGTGGGACCAAGAGAAGCCATATAGACTGCATGTACTCTGCCAGGGTTGGCATTACCTCTCCTATGACTGGCATTGGACTACAGATCATGGTATGGGGGAGAACAGCCAGCACGTGGCAAATGTGGCAGTGATAGACGGAGGTAAGCAGTAGGACTGCTTTGCAGCTCTAGATTCAGAAGAGGTGGTGTAGCCTTTTGGATGCAGGCTGGATGGGATTCTGTTAGCTGCTGTTCCTGCAGAGCTGTTAGTGAGAGGGACCATGTAATTGATGGAATCTGCAGAGGTGGTTCAATGGAGTTAACTGCTAAGGGTGCAGCAACTGTGTGTTCCTGTAACATTGTTTCTGCTTTCAGTAAGGAACCTAACCAAGAGCCTCACTAACGTTTATACTGGGTTACAACTTGGGTTTTTCTCTCTCTTCTTCCACAGATAAAGTGCTTGTCACAGCGTTCCAGCATGCTGTGGTGCCTCCACCCATGTGTACCTATGAGCTCCAGCTCCAACAGGCAGTTAATCAGGTTGCGTTTCACACAGATCCCAAACATAATGGAGACATGGCTGTCCTGGATGCTGATAACAGGATCTCTGTGTATAGATATGGTGAGAGCATGTTGCACTGTCTTGTTAAAGGAAACCCTCTGTCCGTGAGAGCAGTGCCCTAGGGGACTAGTAGGGTGATGGTCACTCAAGCCGTTAGTAGGCAGGAGCGAGATATGCCTGGTTCAGCTGTGGGTTCAAGCTCAGTTCCCTCATCTCCAGTAGTGTGGGTGGCACAGGAGCAATTTGGTAGTGCGTTGGCTGTGTGAGAAGGCAGCGTTCAGCACTTGCCTGTGTGCTTATGCTACTCATATCCCCCTGCGTAGCTTCATTTTGAGTAGAGTGCAGCCAGTGGTATCTCTTGCCATCGGTTCTGATGGTATGTTGCTGATTGGCACTGGAAATGTGTAGGAATAGCTGCCTAGGATCTATCTGAGGCACCCAGCACTTCCCAAAGCAGTCCTACGTACAGTGAATATCGAGTATGCTGTTGCTGCTGTCTCTTGAGTTCTGTACTGTGACATTACGAGGTAACTGTGTTCCTCAGGGTAAGTGCTAATGGGGATTAGGTGGTGGCTGTACATGTAGGGGTAATATTTTCTGACTTTTGTAATAGTTTCTTGTAGCATCTACTTTTTGAGAATAATGCAGATGAAAGGAGATCTGTTGGCAGGATCTCTAAACTCTTCTTTGTTCTGTGTTTGCTAGGACAGAGCACAATGAATGACCCCACTGTCAAGTTTGGAGCTGTGGGTGGAAATGGATTTAAAGCAGCTGTGGAAACACCATACCTGGATAAAACTTACAGGTAATATAGAACTAATATGGCTGTACTTGGGGAGAAAAGGGTGGTGCCTGGCTGGATGTTTTAGAGGTCACAGCTCTGACCACTTGTCTCAAGATTTTGAAGAGGCTGTCAGATAGCATGGTTTCATTGTTCTGGCACTGGGGCTGCAAGTAGTGCTAAGGATTAGGCCTAGGAAGACCTCTGTCTCTCCAGTGAGGTGGCCTACTGAAATCGGGTTCTATTTGCTTCCTAGTCTTTCTTATTTTGTGACAGAGTTGATGTGGGTGGCAGCAACAATGAAGTGATGAATCCTCTGGGCCTCCAGTTTCTCACCTGGCTGCCAGATGACAGCTTCCTGGTGGTTGGTCAGGGTGAGAGTGCCGCTCAGTCTGTCCTTCACCATCTGACTGCAGTGCCTCATGTGGCTGGAGCTGAGGAAGAGCGCCTGAATTTACGGTACTAGAGATCTGTTGCAGGTGGAGTCTGAGAACACCTCTGGACAGTGCCTAGAAGGAACTGAGTCTCCAAGCAGACAGGCAGCCTGGAGGCTGTGGGTTGGGGAATCTGGCTCTCTTCTTGCAGGAGAACCAAACAGCTCATGAAGCTGCCTACTGGTCAGCACTTTCCAGTAGTCTTAATGCCCACACCCAGCCTGAGGGTGTATGCTAGCATGCCTGTGTCAGTACAGCATATCTCTGTTCCTTTGTCTGAGTTCCACGCTCTTGGGAGTACGGAGTTCCTCCATTCTACCCTTTGCTGACCATTATCAAGGTCCAGAAGAGGACTGGTAGCCCTCGTTACTCCTGTCCTCCTCAGCTGCTGGGCTTTGTGGGTTCAGTCGAACTAAAACCAGATGACAAAAGGAAGTCACCTGGGGTACAGAAATCTGCTTCCCAAAGGGATTCTGAGAGTTGCTTTCTGCAGCACTCACACAGCAAAGAGAGGCTGATTTGCATATGAACTGTAAATTGTAACAAAGGAGGTGTGGGCTCTGCAGAGTGCTAGAAGTATGCAGAGAGTGACCAGCACAGTTAGGCAAATGCCTGTTGGGTGTAGTTGCTGGTGCCCTGTGGTGCCAACATCAGCTGACAGAGGTGTGAAAAGACTACAGAAGATCCTTAACATGAACAAGGTATCTGCCCATGCTGAAAACGCGCGTTGTTCTATCCGGCCACAAAGGAAATGCAGGGTCTAAGTCTTAAATGCATCTCCTGTGACTGATGTTCTATGTCTTGCTCCAGGTTGTCTGTGCCTGTAGATGGAGAAGTGATCAGCCTGTGCTGCAGCCCAGTGACCAGAACTGTAGCTCTGCAGCTGGCTGATAGACAGATCCTGAAATACCTCTGGGGTAAGCTGGGACCTATTAAGGTACCTGATCTGAGGTGTAGTTACTACAGGTTTCTCAGAAGGTTTAATGAGATGATTTGACTTTCAGGGACATGGGCGACTCTTGCTGGTAATTGGTCCTGCCTTTCATGCTCCCTCTGCTCCCAGAAATGGGTCAAAATCAGTAATTTGTGTCAGAGAGCCGTTAATGTCATTGAGAATGATAGTTCAGACTTTATGATTTGAAAAGAAGGTGACTGGTTTAGTGATTTCAGAAGTGCTGGCTGACTGTCCTGTCCTTGGCACTTCTCTCTTGTACCACAGTGGAATAAAGGTGCTGCTGAGCCCCTAGAAGTTACCACCTTCTTGTCTGCTCTGTCCTGGACTTTTGTGTCAGCATTTCTCCTGTCTGTCAGATAGTGTAGCTTATTTCTAGCTCTGGTTTTCTTGAGATGTGTGTCATGTGGTTGTACTGTCAGAGTCTTTGATTGGCTGGGAAACTGTTTGATTGTCTTTGCTCTTCAGAGGCTACTACTCCAGTCCTTGAGCCCTGGCGGACTAGCAGTGGCTGTGCTGTGCGGTTCCCCTACCCTTGTGTGCAGACTTCCATCACAAGGATCGGTGGCGAAGTAAGTAAGGCTGCGAGCAGATTAAATTCCCTATTCAGTTGTTCTCTGTGTCAGATGTGCGCCATGATCCTCCACCCAGGGTCCAGTGATACTTCTTCACAGCGCTCTTCATAAGGCTCTGTGCAGAGCTGAGAGCATGTCTTTGCTTGTCTTCTAGAGCATTTCTGATGGTGCGCGGTTAACACCCAGTCTCCCCATTCTATGCATACAACGAATAATGTCATTGAAGAGTGAGGAATTTCAGATTTAAAGTTTCCAGCAGTCACTGCCCTCCTCTTTGTGAAAACAGTATTTTGTTCTGTTTTTTTGTGAATTAACCCTGTTAGCAAATATGTCTGCATTGAGTTATTGCAGATCTCCTACTACTGGTGTCTCCTATTGGTGACAGTTTCTTGATAGTTACATACTTCAGGAACGACTAGCTATTTTGCTGGTAGTTTCAGGGTTTCTTTCTTTCAGCGTGCATCCAGGTGAATGCTATATGGAGTTGCTTTGCTCTGCTCTGTACTAGTGCTTTTTCTCTGGTATTTTGGACTAAATGCTGCCGAATAAAAACCTAAATTATTTGGCATGGTTCTGCTTCTATTTTGTTACTGTGCAGCCTCTGTTACAGGGTAGACCAAGCTGGATTTACCAGCCAGAAGTGTTTAAAAACACTTAAGTAAGCCCTCCTGGTATTGAGGTTGCATGACTTCCTGTCCAGCTTCTCTAAGCAATTCACGTGAGGTACTCAGTACCTAATTGTAAGGTACTTCAATCCAGTGCTAGTCAGCGTTATGAAACACTGGAGGTTGTGACACTGATAACTTATACTTGTCATCCTTCTAATTTACAGGAGGTGATCTTGGGCCTCACAGATCGATGCCGTTTTTTTGTTAATGATATTGAGGTACCAAAGTTTTCGCCCCTCATTGCGTTCCCTCTTCCTCTACCAAACACAGCTTTCCTGTTCCATTCTATACAGCACTAAACTTCATCATTTTTCTACAGGTTGCTTCCAACATCACCTCATTTGCAACATACAATGAATTTTTGTTGGTGACAACCAGCTCCCACACCTGTCAGTGCTTCTGCTTGAAGAACATATCAGTGAAAGGTAAATGCCAGCTCTGCCTGCTGCTGGCAGCTCATAGCCATTGTCTTGGAACCACAAGATGTCCCCATTTTTCACATCCAAACCTGCTGAATTTGGGTCACTGAGAGCAACTGCTTAAGAGATGGAGGAAGAGAGCTGCTTTCAAAAGTCTTAGCAGAGAGCAAGCAGCACAGGAAACTGACTTTGTATATCACATGCCCCTCCCAGGGAGGAGGGTTTGTCCTGTAGTTGTTGTCCTTTCACTGTTTTCAACAGCTTAGACCTGCATTCTCTCCTTCCTTTCCATGTCCAGAAAAAGAAAGGGCTGTGTGCTGTTTGAGGGTGTGTGGTAGAGAAGGGATCCCAGTAAAAATTGTTTCTGTCTATGAGAGGTGTGAAGACCCTGGGAAAGGCAGGATGACAACTTGCTGGTCCTTTACATCTTTCAGTGCTCCTCTCATCTGGTCTGTTGAGCTTTGTGATCCTGTGGTATAGAGGACATATTTCTACTTTGTGTACAGCAGTGCTTAGCATTAAGAGGTCCTCTTCCTGTTGAACCACTGAAGATGACTGCTGTGTTGTTGACTTGTTTGGTCCAGTACGACCTTGCAGCGCCGTGTAGGAAAGCCTGACCGGGGCACGGTGCTGCAGTGTACCATGTGTGCTGATAAACATGCTGTCTTCAGCCCTGCAGGCTGGCCTGAGCAGTGCTGCTGCACCCAACAGTGAGACTCTGCGCAAGGTGGAGCGAGGTTCACGTATCATCACCGTTGTGCCCCTGGACACAAAGGTTGTGCTGCAGGTCAGTGCTCTGCCCATGTCTGCTGAGGTCTGCTGTCAGGGAGTACAGGGGGCAGCTGGCCAGCCTGCAGACGATGTGTGCAGTGCTGCAAAGCTGCTGCCCTGTACTGCTGCAGCACAGCGCCTCACAAATCTCCAGCTGCCTGGCTGGATGCGGAGGGATTTTGGACGTGCCTGTGGGAGTGAGGTTCAGCACAGGCAACTGGGTATGTACAGAACTGGGAAGGGCTGTTGAAATTCCTTATGGTGCCTACACATTGTGGCCTCTCATAGTCCATCTCAGACTTGCCTCTTAGTGCTTGCTGTATTTGCTAGCAGCCCTCCATTAGCCCTGGCACTAAGTTTGTCTGAAGTGCTGAGCTCAGTCTTCAGAACCAGCAGAGGTTCACGGAAAGCAGAATGATGTCATTTGACAGGCACCTCTGGAGGTGTGTAGCCCAACATCCTCCTCAGGACAGGGCTAACCTGAAAGCTTGATGAAGTTCCTCTGGGTCTTACCCAGCTGAGTGGAGTCCAGCTTCCTGAGGAAGGAATGTTTCTGAGCTGAGAGAATTTTCAGATGTTTTTCCACAGTTGTTGAAATTGCATGTCCTTTGAAGTGAACCAGCCAGCCCCTGCATCCGCAAGTAGTGGACAGGCCTAGAAAATTGACGAGTCTTCACTTTGCCTACTAATGTAGGCAGAATAACTGCAAATAAATAACTGTGTGGTTCTTGTGTTATAGATGCCGAGAGGAAATTTGGAGACTGTTCACCACCGAGCTTTGGTTCTTGCCCAGATTCGGAAGTGGCTAGACAGGTAAATGGCACTGGTGTATCGTGGTCTTCTCCCTGTCTGAGCTGTTAGAGGCTGGCTGGCCGGCCTGGTTTGGTTGTGCTGGAGAAGAGAGCGAAGCTGATTAGTGTAGAGTGAAACTGTTTCTGGGGCTACCAGCTAGGAGTCCAGCTTTCAGCAGTCCCAGGGGCTTCTCACTTCATCAGTGAAGGCCTTATGTGTATGCTGAGACTATGTGGGTGGGAGAAATCTTTGTTTGCTCCGTTCTCTAGACATCTCAATTGCTTCGTGACAAAGCTTGCTGTTTTTCAGGTTTTGTTTGTTTAATTGATTTACATTAAAGTTTTCTGAAACAGATGTTGGTTCATTAGATTGAAATAGGGTTCTCTGTTTTAAGAGAGTAAGAAACTAATGCAAGAAATAATGCAAGGCCTGTATTGCTTCCTCAGCCTGGCGTGCAGATCTGTCCCACTGCAGAGGCTGGCAATGAACAGAATTGACCTTGCACATTTTTTTGTGGAAGGCAATCCACACAGCTTATTGTGGCTATTGTAAGAACATCTGTACTTACCTCTAGTCAGTTGCTTTATTCGCGGATATTTCACCTATCCACTCTGTAAACTATCCTACTTGACTCATTCCTCCAGGCTTATGTTCAGGGAAGCGTTTCAGTGTATGAGGAAGCTACGAATTAACCTCAATCTTCTCTATGACCACAATCCCAAGGCAAGTATGCCCAATTCTGTTGTGTTTTTTTTCATAATCGTGTAGCCTAGAATCCATCGTCATTGAATAGTGGGCTCGAAGGAGTAGGTGGTGCTGTCAGTTCTGCTTTCAGCAGAGGTGGCTGCTCTGCGCTGCTGCATCCTCATGCAAGCAGATCAGATTTAGCATTTCCTTCATCTTATCTTGTACCTTCAGAGAAGGTCTTTAAATTTGTTGTTGTACTTAATGTACTTGATCAGAATAACAGTAGTAATACTCTTGTTTATTTCAGATGTTTCTGGAAAACGCAGAAACCTTTATCAGGCAAATAGACTCTGTGAACTATATCAACTTGTTTTTCACAGAATTGAAGTGAGTATAATGCTGAAAATGGAAGTATGCATCTAATCAGTGTCGCTACATTATTTTGTCAAAATACTGGCAGCTCTTCAATGAGAGTACAAGGAGTCAGTCAGAAATCTGGCATGCTGGGTCATAAAGACTCAAGTAAGCTTGGTAGTTTTCAAGGACACTCAGTGTGTCTTATTGAGAATTCCAGCTTGCAGGCAGCCATTAGATTTTTACAGCAAGGGATTTGTACATCATCTGACTGCTTTGACTTGTCTTCTGGTTTGCTGTACAGGGGTAAATGTGAGAAGAGAAAGTTTTGTTCCTTCATAAAGAGGAGCAAGATGGCACTGCTTATGTGAAGCCTGAGGCCAAGATACTTGCTTAGATTCCCAAAGCAGGTCCCCTGACTTCTTTCTTGAACGTTGTCTATGGCATTGGTAGCTTCAGGACTTCTCAAGCTTGCTGAAGTAAATAGTTGTTTAGGAGCTGATTCTGTCACTTAGTCGTTCTGGGTTTTCTTCAGTTTTGACCTGACCTTAAATCTTTGTCTAGAAAAAAAAGCAAATGGTTTAATTTTCAGAAGTGCTCTGTGCTCAGCATCTCCATGGTGCATTTAGTAGAAGACAGTTGTATCTTGGAAATCATGCCTTCTGATTTTTTTGTGCAACTAAGGTAGTTGTTCTGACCAGTTTTTTTCAGTGCCTCTCAGAATCAGGTGGGATGAATGAGAAATGTTGGAGAGCTTTCTGGTAGTGCAGTAGTTTGTGTGTCAGTGCTGAGTGACGTACAAGCTATTTTGTTGAGTAGTTATTTTCTGCATGCATCTGTGTTTCTTAATGGTATTGTCTTTGTGTTGGTGTTCATGGTATCTGTTCTTATTTAGAGAAGAAGATTTCACAAAGAGTATGTACCCATCTCTGAATGGTAGCAGTAATGCTCAGCCACGCCAACATCCTGATCAGAAAAAAGTAAACCTTGTATGTGATGTGATGAGAGTTGCCATGGAACACATTGACCCTCAAAAGTGAGCATTTTCTTATTTTAGGTGAAGGAACCATTAGAAAAATTTCTAGTAAGTCATTTGCAGAAAGCGAAGCTGTCATGAACTTGAGTTATTTTGATTCAGATCCTGTGCTGCACAAAACTTGTGTAGCCATACCTTCCATCTGCTGAAGATACTGTTCTGAAAACTACAACATCTAATAATTCCACAGATAGCAAAACAACTTTTCACTGCAAGAATTAAAGTAGTAGATGCAGGATTCTTACGAGGGTTTAAGAAATACATTCAATTTAGGAACGGTCTGTGTGGCATAGGGGACAGAGAGACATGAGCAAGATTATCATCTGAGGGAGATGCGGGCTTTTTGGAGCAGCTGGCCTTTTGGAAAGATCTCAGCTGTTTCATTTGAGACTGAATTACTATTGTAAATCTTCAGCTGCGTATTTCTGAATGATTACCTTTTTTGCTAACCATCTTCCTTGGATGAATCTACACCAGACAAGGATAAAGGGCGGGAAAATAGGATAATAACAGTGGTTAGTGAAGCAGTGTTAAACCTTTGGCAGCTTACATGTGAAGCAGTGGATAGAGGAGCAACAGATGGTGGGTCGCTGCTGAACGCTTTTCAGCAGCAGCTTCAGGAAACAAAGCATCCTCTTAGCTGGGAAAGCTGTTTCGAAATAGTACGTATGAAGTGTGTGAAAGTGGAAATAACCTCCTAGAAAGCTTTCTGTTTACAAAAAAGACCATTTTCATGCCAAATTTGATTTGGAAAACTGTGTTCAGCTATCTGAGCTTTCAGAGAGAGTTGTTGTCTCTCCATTATGCTGGCAGGCATGGTAAGGAAGCTCGTTGTACTCAAAACACACCTCCAGTCTTGTGACATGTTTTGGGGACACATGCTGAGCAGAAAAATCTTTCTGGTGTACTCTGTTCTCTTAACTGTTTTTCCTGCCTGCCTTTGAAAAGGTTGAAATACCTGAGCGGGTTTGGGTGTTTTATTACTAAAATGTAAACTGAAACTTGAACAAACTGTGCTAAAACAGGAGTAAACAGTGTTTCTGCCTTCTCACTTTTTCATTTACCGCTTCTGTTTTCTTCAGATACTGCTTATCGATACTGACAGCACACGTAAAGAAAACTCCTCCAGAACTGGAAATTGCTCTCCAGAAGGTTCATGATCTTCGAGGTGTTGTATCAGGAGCTTGAAATTTTTGAAAAAGAGTAGTTTGCAGGAGTTTTCATTGTTAGCATGGTTCACCCTGAAAATTGTTGTAAGGTGGCTGTTCATGGAGTCAGCCAGAAAACAGAAGTGTGAAAATAGCTGTGAGTTCATGGAACAGCAGCACATCAGCTAAGATACGCTGCTGTACATGCCCTCAGCCCATTCTTTTATCTAGGTATGACAGCAGATAGCCGAGAGTTGGACGTGTTTTCTCTTTCCAGTCAGAACTCTGGTTCTCTGAGCATGGAATAGGAGGCTCCTGTTCTGAGTCCTGGTATTTCAAACTGGCAAACTTTGCTTTTAATCTGTGCTGATACTTCTAACTTGTCACTGTTGCATGCTTAACAAGTTACTGTACTTGGGCTGGTCCTTGAAGTTGCCCAGGAAATGCAAAGTAACCCCTCCTGCAAGACAGAACAGGCCATTAGTTTGATGGTCCCTATCTGGTGTGAGGGACGTGCGTGATAATGCATCCTGCCCTCAGAGCGAGGTTCCACTGCTGATGGTGTAACTGATCATATGATTCTTTATCTTTTTACAGAAAGCATTACTCCAGATGTCAAAGCTGTGAGTGCAGAAGAAGCACTGAAGTACCTGCTTTTTCTTGTGGATGTCAATGAATTGTACGATTATTCCTTGGGGACGTATGACTTTGATTTAGTCGTCATGGTGGCAGAGAAGTCTCAAAAGGTCTTGGCTTATAGTTCCAGCCAAGGAACTATTTTTCTGCTTTCCCAAAGGTTCTTTGTAGTCTGTGGGTCAACCTACATGTTTTCTTAGTCATAGCGGTCTACGCAGGCAGGATTCTAGTTGCTCAGAAGTCCTGTGTATGCTTGGGATGATGCTGGGAAGATGGCAGGTCTGTGCATCCTGTAGTACATTGTGAGCACAGCTTTGGAAACTTGCTCTTGCTGAAGGTGAAAGAGGGCTCTTCTAGAGCAGGACAGCAAAGTGGCTGTGGGGAATGGAGGGACTGTGGTCTGTAGTGATGTGACTGCATGCCTTACATTCCCAGTTCTGTACTCTTTTGATTCTTGCTTAGTTGGTAGTGTTCACAGTAATAGTGTGTATCTTCTAGCAGGTGTAATTTGAAATCTCTGAATGGAAATGCCCATCAGGATTTTCAGAGGTTCCTAATGTTACGGCAGAGCCTGCTGTCCATTATTTAAACACCCTGTTCATCTTAACAGGTTTTATGACCTTTGGTGTGGGGGAAATTGATCAACTTTACAGCTGCAAATTTATACATGATAATAGCTAGTAGAAAACAATATTTGATATGATACATAGCCTTGAATTTTAAATGTCACCAGCCTGTAGATACTGCTGAAGTCTGTGTGGAAGCCTGGTAGTTGAAGTTAGTCACTGCTGGCAGGAGTACATATACAGAATTGATTCTTCAAGATGGCTTACGTTTAAAAAAACAAAAAGGCTTTTCAGTGTCTTGTACAATTTCAAATATGGGACTGTCTGTTGGTGAAGCTGGGGACGAATGAGGATCTTACCACATTAGCTCAGCTGCAGTTTTTGCTATTCTTTGCAGGATCCAAAAGAATACTTGCCCTTCTTAAATGCTCTCCGGAAAATGGAAACCAATTATCAGCGATATACAATAGACAGACACTTGAAGAGATATACAAAAGCTCTTGGGCACCTCAGCAAATGTGGTAGGTGTCCTGCACATGCAGCGTCTCTCAGGAGAAATTCTGTAGTGGAACATTTCCATTTTGTAGCGCTTTTAGGGGAATATAGCTGAAGAAAGAAGGATTGCACAAGGTCATCTTCCCTCGTGATAGTGCCTGGTTAACTTACTTCTGCTACATGATTTTTGTGGTATAGATTGGCACTGGGAGAAAGAGTTGAGAATGTGTACTGCTCCGTGGTCATGAAGCATAAGTCTTGTTTTGTTCCTGTTGTAGGTGACTTGTCCCTCGTTAATACTGCTGGCAAAGTGGAGCAGACCTCAAGGAAGTGGACGCCTTGATTTTACAATAGTAGAATTAGGTGCTTTTATGCTCTTCCACCCAAGTGCCTCTAGTTGCTTCTTAATACAGTGAACCCAGACTGGTTGGGAGCCATGAGAGCCATGTGCTTCCTCTTTTATTACTATGAAAAACGAATTATTTTTGCAGGTCCTGAACACTTCTCTGAATTTCTGAACTTAGTGAAGGATCAGAATCAGTATTGTGAAGCCTTGAAGCTGTACCCCTCTAACACTCAGGAGTATAAGGTGTGTAAGCACATAGCAGTGCATCATGCAAGCTTTTTATTCTTTCACGTGTGTGTTTGCACATCCTTGGCACCTTGCGTGAGGGAAGGAATGAGACAGCAGCTGCTTGTGTGGAAGTTCTGCAGGCCATTGCTGTTCCTGTGTTGTCTGAGACCCTCCTCTGAGTTAATAGCTGGAATAACTCTCAGCACTTACCCTGCGAGATCTGGTCATTGGAGGGAGTGGCTGTTACTTCTTTGATCCTGTGACCAGGAGAGTAACTGGGAGTCCGGTTTCTGCTGCACTATCTTGTGGTGTGCTGCAGAGCTCCCGTTACCACAGAGACTTTTCTTCCTGTCTTGACCTTTGTGATACCAGCTTTCTGTCTGGCACTTACAGGAGGTGTGGGGACACTTTGTTACCCTTAAACCCTTCTGGAGAGTGCTAGAGGGCTTGGGGCATTGGTGCTGTATCCTAACGTGGTGTCCCTCGCTGGTTTCAGTATTACTGAAGAACTTCAGTTTGCCCAGGACTGAGATAAAATGTAAATGAATGCATTTAATATAATTTAATTTAGATATTGTAAATACACAACGCACAAGACTTTGTAAAAGAAGTAGATGAAGAAGTAAGAGGAGAAATACAGAAACTCAGTCTATTTGCAACATGGTGAAAGCAGAAAGGACTCTTTCCTCATGTGGGAGGTCTGTTCCTGACTGGCTCATTGGGAGTCTTTCTTTATACTTTCTGTATTCTTCCAGTCAAATCCACCTGCCCCTTCCTGATGGAGCTTTGAATAGCATAGTGAAGCTCAGGATATTGATTCACAGCAGCCTGTGCCTGTAGAGTTTCAGGGCTTGCATCCTCCCTTGTGCCAGCATTTGACTCCTGTAGTAAGTTTTTCAGGGAGACATTCTAACAGAAGCCACTCCTGTGAGTGGGGAAGAACGGACTGATTTCCTGCAGTATGTAGTTTCCAGAGCCTTTGGCTTGGAGAGTTAGGTATTGCCCTGTGTCTCGTGCTTCATCTCTGTGAAGTGTCTCCATGTAATACTCACGATAGGCAGTTTGAAATGGGGTAGGAACATTGTGCTTGGAGGTTCCTTGAGGGGGGGAGGGGGAATAGGCTTTCATGTTTACTAATGGAGGACTGCTACTGACTCTACAGCTAATTTCTTATTTCTCTTTTGTCCCCTTCTTGCAGGATATCAGTGATGCGTATGGGGAGTACTTGATTCAGAAGCAGCTATATGAGCAGGCTGCATTGATATTTGCTCGTGCTGGCATCTTTGCAAAAGCCCTAGATGCTTTTCAGAACAGTGGCAGCTGGCAGCAAGCACTGTGCATGGCGTCACGGCTTGGTTACACAAAGGATAAGCTGTCCAGCCTGGCACGGAGCATGGCAGGTAGGCCTTGAGGAGATGGAAGCTTGCAGAGCAAAACTGGCAGCTGTGATTCTTGGTGCATTTTGATTTTTCCTAAAATTTAGTGAAAATCTCAGTCTTCAGCAGTATTTTTCTTAAAGGGAGAACAAAGATCCAATGTTTCCCAAGGGCTTGTGTGATTGCACATCACCTTTGTTTCTCAAAGGAACCAAAAGGTGTTGGAGCTGAGCTGGTAGGCACCCAGGAGTCACCAAACGAGCTGTACCCTTGTCTGCCCCATGCTGACTGCTTCTTGCACTTTTTCCTTGTAACTGGTTGCTGAACTGCTGTTCCAAATTGCCTCCTTGGTTATCCTCAGGGAATGGAGATTCTTTGAAGCATGACTGAGGCCTCTAGACATCATTGACAGAAGTACTGTGGCTAGTCACAGACCTTAAAGGCCAGTGGATAATTTAGAGCAGCATCTTCGTGTTCTCTCCTTGAAGCCTGTTAGCAGCTAGGACTGACTGGCACATGTAAGGCTGTGTGCTGTCCTACTGCAGGAAAAAAAGGTAGCTGGTCTCAGAACTTGTGCTCACTAGGACATACTAGACTGCATGTGTGAGATGTGTTGTGGACCTGGCATACATTTCAGCAACAGAAATAGAGCATCATCCTGATATCAGAGGCAGAGTTTGTGAAGGGCCCACTTACGCTGTGGAAATACACATCCTGGGATTGTAGTCTTCCAGAGTTGGATATTCCAGTATTTTTTCTGTCACTTAGTGAAATTTGGATCCTTCGTGTCTTGCCTTTACAAATTTTTCTGGTGCCCCTCTTAAATCACAGCTGTAATTTAGCAAAATGAGCAGGCACAAGCTGTCTTGGATGAGATTGTGTTGCTTGGGTAATTTAATTTTTTTCTTCTGGTGTTGCATATCACTTGCTCTCTTACATTGCATCCTAGCATGTAACCGGTCCCAAGGCTGGTTCTGACTTTTAGGGGACCAGAAGCCCTGAATCCCACAAGCTTGGTGGTTGCTGTCCGTACCACAGAGAGCAGGGAGTGAAGTGCTCTCTCTTTCAAGAAAGATTTCCTTTTTACATCCTGGCCCCTTTCACTTAAGAGACTCTTCACGATTTCTGTCTCAGACTGAGGGGAAAGTGTTCTCCAGTTGGCCTTCAGGGAAGTGCATCAGCAGTTTCACAAGCAACTGGCTGATGATGTTGCAAGTTACTGAATTCTTGGCATCAGGCAGCCCTTCTTGTTACAGGATGGGTTAAATAAGTGTGTGAGCAGGTAGAAAGTGCCTTAGTGTGTGGGGTTTTCCTCTACTTTGTAGTTTTGTGGTACAAAATCCAGCTACTTCTGAAAAGATGAACTCTGCCTTTTCTTGTAGGGAAATTAGTTGAACAGAGAAAGAATGCAGAGGCAGCCATGCTCCTGGAGCAGTACACTCAGGTAATGTAATCACCCTCCTGTCTGTGCCCCAGTGATAGGCTCTGTCCCAGAGATACACCATCTGTTTTCTCCAGCCTCCTGGGCCACATGTGACTCCATGCATGCAGACCGCAAAACAGTCTGTGCCATGGGCTTTCTTGGGGAGGGCAGAGCAGGTCCAGGTGATGCAGTAAGCACGGTGGGGATGAATGCTGCATCCCTGAGTTTTTCCACTTGTGAAGCTGCCTCTGCTTTGGTGTGAAAAGCTTTTGGTTTGAAGAGCTGAAGTGTGAGGGCTGGAGTAAGGAAGACTGAGTTCCAGAGGGATTTCTCCTCAGCATGGGAGAAGTTACATAGTTTGGCTTTTGGTTTGTTTTTTTTAATGTCAGTACTTCAAAGTCCATGGGCACAGTAGTGCTTTCCTGTCCCGACTGTGATACGGCTGTGTAAAATATGCATCTGAATAGGTGCTACCTGAATGCGTGTTACTAGTATCAGTAGCAGTACATGGTTGCTATTACCTTCTAGGACTATGAAGAGGCTGTTCTCCTGCTCTTAGAAGGAGCTCTCTGGGAAGAGACTTTAAGACTGGTAAGACATTTCAGAGCACAAGAACTAGAGTGGAAATACTTTTTCAGAACGCAAGAGCAGAGAGATGGGATCTGGGTTGGATTCTTAAATAACACCTTGTTTTCTTTCCCTGATCCAGATTCACAAGTATGGTAGACTGGATATCTTGGAGACCAACTTCAAACCTGCTATTCTGGAAGGTGAATCTGTACAAGAATCTGAGACTTCTCTGTGCTGTAGAGGCTGAAGATCTTTACTGGGTCTGTGGGAAGTCAGCACTCCAGTACGAGAAGCTGTGTGGAAGGATGCTTTCATTCTGTCTGACTGATGCCGCCCAGATACCTGTTGGGTCGTCTTAATGCAGCCTGAAGCCCTGCAGTGTCATGGGCTCTGTTTAGCTTAGTGAAGCTCCTTTTGAGCTTGTCCAGACCTCGCAGTCACAAACTGCAAAGGGGTCCGTGTCTGCATGTCCATGAACAAGTAGGACAGTCCTTATTCCACAGCACAGGTGGCAGCAGAGCTATAGACGAAGAAAATGGCTGGCTGTCCTGTAAGCTTTTAAGAGTAGTTTTGAAAAATAGGATTTTTGTATCTGTACTCTCCCTTCCATCCAGGAAGGATGGTTCGTTCCTATTGGTTGTTTTTCCTTCTCATGATATGGGCAGTAGGCTTTGAGTTGAGGGATTTTTTTCTTTAATCCAAACTTAGTTAATGTAAAGAGGTTTGGCCACAGAGCTTTCTGCTCTTCCTGTATCAGAAACAGTCTCTTGTTCTAGAAGGTGCTTGTCTGGCAGGTTAATTGACTTTGCATCCAGGTGCATCTTGTTTGGTGAGCTCCTGTGGTATTAGCTTTGAATTTCCTTCCACTTGAGTGCTTTTGTGTGCTTGCACCTGTCTTCTGAGCTTGCTGAAGGACTGTGCTCCTTCAGACTTCCTGTGTAAAAAACACTTTTCTGGTTCTCTTGCATAAATGTTCATGTTCTGATCTTCTTATTGAGCAGCTCAGAAAAGTCAGATGATCTTCCTAGATTCTCAGAAAACAGCGTTTCTTCGCCATAAGAGTCGCCTGCAAGTGGTCCGAGAGCTGAAGGAGAAGGCTTGTGAGAGCCTGCAGGGTTGGTATTGAAATGAGTGTGACTTTCTCCTGCAGAAGTAACTGTGATCATCTTTTTCTTTGTAGTTTCCATTTGCCCTTGTGGGTCTGTGCTCTCTTCTAGCTCCAGTGGTATCTGCAATTAGTAGAACAGCATTCTTCTTACCCCCTTCTCACTCCATACTTGGACTGTGATTGTTTCACCTTGCTCAATTCTGTAAAGACAGCTGTAATTTCAGTGCCATCTGTGTCACAGCTTTCATGGGATCAAAATGCACCTGAAAGCTCTTCAAAATGGTACAGCATTGTCTCCACAGTGCCAGCTTGGCTGGGTCAGACAACGCTCAGCATGTTCTCTGTGCTGAGTACGTACCAGGCATATTCATCTGCCAGCTCAAACAGGCTCAGGGAAGCATTCTAAAAGCAGAATGCTTTGTCCTGGTCCAGATTTGCTGCAAGGAGATTGTCATCCCTCTCATTGTGCTGTTTAATATCCCAGTCCCCACCAGCACTGAGGAGCGGTGTTCTTCTCACTATTGCTGTTTTTTCTCATGTGCTGGCTGAGTGGGGTTGAGAGCCATAAGGCTCCAAAACAGCAGCAGGTAGATTGAATCTGCCCAGGCTGCTTTTCCAACAAGCTTCATAGATTACCCAGAGAGAAAGCTTGGAATCGCTGTGATCTTTTTCCATACTGTGACAGTTCTTAACATGTTTTGCAGATTATGAAATGCCAAACTGCCCAGAATTGGATCTTTTCTCTGAAACCAGCAGTATTGTGACAGCCAGCGACATGAACAGCAAATATTCACACAGCAATTCAAGAATATCAGCGTAGGTGTCTGCCTCCAAATTAGGTAGTGGCTGCCCTGGCATCAGCATTTGGGAGGGCGGCTTGCTCATGCTTGGTATGCTTCTCCTCACAGCCGTGCATGCCTTGGAGCTGCTTTAATTACAGGCATTTCGTGGTTATTTCAACTCTTATTGGGAGGGAGAGAGCAGAAAATGCCAGAAGATACTAGTGCAACAGGAGCTGAGTGCCCAGCAGAGGAGCTGTGAACACAGACTCTGGGCAGGAGCTGGCTGTGTGGGTGTTGGGCACATTGCCAGAATAGCTGGCTGTAAGAAGCTTGACACAGAATATGGGCAGAGCTTCTCAAACATTAACAGCTTGTGCGCATGGCTTGTGCTTCTAGGTACTGCGCTTGATGGGTGGGGATTGCTGCTAAATCTCATACTGATGTCTTCCCACGGTGGGCGTCTGTGTTGCTTTTGAGTGCTCGTAAGAATGTGGACTGCAGTGTTGAGTTGGTTGTGGTAGAGGCTGGTGTAGTCTGTGGGACCGCTTCTGAATTCTTTAGCTGAAATGTGGAAGAATACAGCGGTGGGAAAAGCGTGGACTTTTAAAGGCATTTTCTGTGGCCCAGATGAGGAAGAGAATGCAACCTTAATATTCAGCATACCTGTGTCAGAGTGTGCTGATCGTTTGGGGACATTATCCAGCTAGTACTGGCCTATGGTTACGAGATGCTTTTCTTGTGATAATGGGCAGGATCTAAGCTGTATTAGTGCACAGCTTGTGTAAATAGCAGAAATGAAAATATGCACAGGCAAGCACAGACACTGGCACCAAGTTGTTTTAAGAGGAGCTCAGCTTTGCCTGGTAGTGACTACTGCCAAACAATTTACCCTACTTTGTGCTTAGAGCAGTGCTTTAACCTTGCTGGAACACAGAACAGACCTTTTTGTAGTAGTGAAACTGCCCAACTACTGACTTGTGTTTCAGACCACAGAGGATATTGGCTGAATAGCACGGATAACATTGACACAAAGATGCATAAGCTTACATGCAGTCCCCTCTCACTGGTGAGAGTGAGGAATTGAGTAACAAGTTTCATGCGCACTGCTGACGTTCATTCAGAGTCACGCTGTTACAGCTAATCCTGTAGTGCACACTGTAATTAAGCATCCTCCTTTTCAGGCGATCCTCAAAGAACCGGCGCAAGGCTGACCGCAAGAGATACAGCTTGAAGGAGGGGAGTCCTTTTGAAGATATGGCCCTTCTGGAAGTCCTGGGAGAAAATGTTCGTGCTGTTGAGACTGTGAAGGGTAGGACACCTGGTGACCTTCATCCACTCCACAGCTTGTGAGGACAGCTGGGGCAGTGTGCCCCTTCTTGTTCTCAATGGGTATGCTGGGGAGAGAAGCTGTCTGGTCTGTAAGACCGTCTGTATTGGACCATGATTTAGTTCATCTGCCTCTGCGCCTGGAAGAACACGTAATAGCATGACCTCTCCACATTTGAAGTTTGCGAGCAGAGAAGTGAGGCCTTCTCAGTGCCATGACAAATTTATCTCACATTTGTACTCAGGCACCGTAGGGGCTGGATAGGGACAGAACCATTTCTGATTTGCTGCTCCCCTTCCTGCACCCTGATACAAGAGAAATACAGCTGTTTATTTAGTATACCTGCATCAAGTGCTATTGCTTGTGCTTCTCTTCCCTCCTGCAGGAGATACACACGTCCTTCTGAAGCAGCTTGTGCTGTTTGGTTATGATGAGGAAGCTGGGGCACTGCAGCAAGTCCTGGAAGAGGTTTTGCAGTTGATGGAGACCTCGATCCCGGAAATATGGACTCCAGACCTGCAGCACAGCTCTGTCAACCCGGTCTGTGCTCATCCATAATACCTATCATGACTGCTATACAATAGCAGTATTTTGCATTCTCCAGCAAAGTCTGGAATTCCTTGGCTTTCCATATCTGTTTTCATAGAATCATAGTTTGGAAAAGACCTTGAAGATCATCAAGTCCAACCGTCACCCCACCACCACCATGCCTACTAAACCATGTCCTGAAGTGCCACATCTACACATTTATTGAACACCTCCAGGGATGGTGTCTCCACCACTTCCCTGGGCAGCCTGTTCCAATGTCTGACCACTCTTTCAGTAAAGAAATGTTTACTAATATCCAATCTAAACCTCCCCTGATGCAATTTGAGGCCATTGCCCCTCGTCCTATCACTAGTTAAGAGGTCAAACAGATACCCTATGCAGTACCTGCCAAGTCGGGACACTAGATGTGTACAACAGGTATAGCCTGCTGTGTCCCTTGCACTGAATGCCGCGTTGGATATGATGCGGTCTCATGAGGCTTGGGTTACCTTGTCCTAGCGGTGCCTTTATAAGCTCTATCTTAAGTAATCTGCAGAACATAGGAACACTGTTTTGTTTTTTAGGCCTGATGGGTGAAGTGTTATCATAGCTTTTATGTACTGGAGTGGTGGTTGTCCAACCTGGTGGTGTGAAGTGAAAAGCTACCAAACTGGTCAATTTAGTCTAAACCAGAATATCATAAGGAATATATTGCAAAAAGAAGGGTCATGTCAGGCTTCTAAGCTTCAGCTTAATGCAGAATGAGGAACTCACGAGGAGTGCACTTGGTTCCCTTCCAAAGTCTTTGTCTTTATCTCTGATAAGTAGTTTCTGAGTATTCATGGTGAACACAAGATATTCCCTAGTATCTTCTCCCTCACTAGAAATTAGCAAGACTCTAAGGACAGATTAAAACTGTTCTATGTGACAGGGAGCTGAGACTCTCAAATGAACTTTAAATATTGCTGGCACTGTAATGAACGTCCTGCCAAGTCATGATGCTTACAGTGCTGTGAAGAAGTAAGCGCTGGGAGAAGGGTTCTGTGTCCTGAGAAGCTGTCCAAAAGCGGTTCTTTCTGCCTCTTGTGTTAACTTATTCTGAGACATTACTGGGCTTCGATCACATATTTGTTGTCAGTTTGTACTTTGAGGTCTCCTGCAGCCAGCTGCTTCTGCTTTTGGAGACTAACAGCAGAGTTTTCTTTGTAGGTACCCCTTCTCTTAGCCTTGCTTTGTGCAGGTTGGAACATGGGTATTGCTTCTTCGTACAGGTCCTGGGACCCAATTCAACTGCAAACAGCATTATGGCTGCCTATCAGCAGAAGAGGATCGTGACTCCTGTTGTGCAAGGTTAGTTGAGGCTCCGAGTTAGGTGTGGGTGTGAAATGTCATTAAGGTCGGTGGACTCTGAGGCTCTCCAGGCATTGCTACCTGCCAACAGTTGTGGCATTTGTTCAGTTGTAGGAGATTGTTGCTTTTCTTGTTTGGTGTACCCTCCCACCTTGTGGCAAGTGAGCAGCCTGCTTAATAAGGTTTTGTTTGGTCTGAAGTCCTGTGCTAAAACTACTGTCTGAATTGTGCCCGTGGCTTCCTGTGTGCGTAGCGTCTGTCTGTTGTGAGGGAATTGGAAGTCTGATTTCTTAGGGAATGTATTAGATAATTCTACTTGCAACTCACCCGCTGAATTTTCTTATCTGGCTTTGGCAGCGAGGCCAGGCTCTTCACCAGACCAGGCTACAGTCTGTCGTGGTGCTCTGCCATCTTGCAGTCTTTGCAGCTAATACAAACTTAGGGCTGAGAGACATAGCAAGGTCTGGTCCCATCTCCCCTCTGTCTTCGCTCTTCTCCTCTAGTCCTACAGTCTTTTCCCCTACTAGTCTTGGAATTGCCTGGATAAATCCTCTTAATAAACCTGTACATGCGGCCTGCCTATTGCCCCTTGCCAGGGGTGGCTCCAGAGAAGACCATGTGCCTCTTACTCACCCTTAACAGAGCCAGCTGGCTGTTGTGTATGAAGTCCTGGTTGTTGGTGGATGAACAGAGTTCTGCTTTCTGCCATTGATTATTGCTTTCTCGTTCTGAACAATAATGCTTAATGGAGAGGGGACTTCATTTGCCCCAGAGACTTAGTTCTGTAAGCAGTTCTGCCGGGGGCACTCTTCCGTGCAGGCTGGTGACCAGTCACTAAAGAGAAATGCTGTGTGTTAAAGACTTCTCAGTGTCGTTCGATGTATATAAAAGTAGACTAAGTAGTTTACAGCTCCTGAAGAAACCATACTGCTGTTACCCTGTTCTGACACTTGTCCTGTTTGCCTTTCAGATCCAGAATTACTTATTCCACCAAAACTCAATAAAAATCTACAGTGGAAACTGCATCTTCTCCAGTAACTAGAAGCCAAGGAATCCCAGTGTACTCTGAACTGAGACTTTTTCTGTAATTTCATTACATCTTTACAGAAACTGTTGTGGTCCTGGTGTTCCTGATACACTGTTCTTAGGGCTGTGCAAGTGAAGGGTCCCTCCACCTGATGCAACTGTGGCTGTGACCTGTATGGCATCAGGCTAATAGGGACAGTCACTCGCGTCCCACTGCAGAGGTGGTTTGTGAGCTTGGGGAGTAGTGGGGTGTGCAGCTCTGAACGCTGCTGATGTTGACTCCAGCACCTCCCACCACTGTTCCCTCCCTTCTGGGTGAAGCAACGCCGCCGGGGCTGGACGGGCTGTTTTCTCCGCCATTGCTCCCTCCCGTGGATGGTACCTGCCATGACGACAGGTCACATTTTAAGCTGCTCAGCCCATTTTAGAGATCTCAGCAGTAAGTCTGTACCAAATAGCAAATTGTTGTAATTGCTAAACAAATGAGTTGTGTTTTCTCTGTCAAAGCTGGATGTTGGCAATACCGGATTTTCATCAGAATCACTGTGTTACGTCAGAGAGAACTGTGCAGTACCAACAGCCATTACTGTCCTGAGAGTGTGCCCGTTCACACCGGGGAGATCTGGGGTAGAGGAAAACATGAATAAAAGCAGGGGGAGGGGTTGGGGTGGGGAGTCTCAGTGTCACACTGCTGGGTAATACTACCCAGATTGTCCGAGTTTAAAGATGACCTGATGTTGCTCTATTGCATGGACAGGTCAGTGGTGGTACCTGGATTGTGCTGTGTGCTATTGCAGAGCTGTTGCAGCTGGAAAATGATCTAACCTCATACTGGAGAATTAGTTTTTACCCCAGAATACTTCTGCGGTCTGACTCAAGAAGTAGCAGCAGCAGTCCTGGAAGTAGAGGAAGGGGACAAACTCTTCAGGCAAGGCTGGAAGCCCTGTCAGCGGTAGCAGCCCCCCTCTCCCTCAGTTAATTTTGGCCTGGCAGCCACTGTGTTCAGTGCAAGCTGTTTCAGCTAGGTGCTGTGGGAAAATGCCAGCACAAACAAGGCACTTCGTGTCTGTTGGGGAAATCTAATGGCACTGCGATGGGCTGTGTTCTTGCTGCACGGCATTGGCACGTGTCTGGTGCCGTTGTTCTTTGTGACGCAAGAACTCTTACCAGATTGGGGTGGCCACATGGGCTTGGACTGTGTGCTGTGCTGGCTTGGGGTTGTTGGAGTGGTAGAACATCCCTTTGTCAGTGCTGCATGAAGCATTGGAGTGGTCTTATGTCCAGCTGTTCTGAGTTATGTGGCCTTTTCTGGGTGGTGTGGGGGTGGCTTAAGCCTCTTGTCAAGTGCTGTGACTACACTGGAAAGAGATTCTCCAAGAGTAAAGCCCTGAGATAGCAAAACATGTGAAAGGCTGCACAGGGTAGGAGTGTTTTACGGGATCTGGGTCTTCAAAATGGTAGCAGAACATAGTCGAAGATGAAATACAGAAGCTGTCTCTCAGATCTGGAGAGAGGGCTGATGAAGGAGTCCGCAGTCCTCTCCAGGGTATGAAGGGCTCTGGCCCTGCCACTGAAATGCAACACTGACACCACCGATTCTTGACATTGCTAATGCCAGGAAATGCTGAGGTCTTGCCTAATCTATGGCCTAGACAGAAATTCCCTCTGTAAAGAACCCAAGAAAAGGTGAAACTTACTGCCAGCTTACTGAGGATTCATGCTTGTGCCTGAACACAGCAGTTCCTTTAGTGTATGTATATGGGTTCTTCTGCTTTTCCATCATGGTGATGGTCAAAGCTGAAGACCCTCTGGTCTTAGACATGTTTTCCTGTTGTCCCATCAAGGCAAAATCACGTTGAATCTGCCATCTAGGTGGAAGATCAGTCTTCTAAATCATTCATATGGTAATGCTTCACTGAACTCTGTTGTCTTCCGCTACCCTTCTCCCTCCTGAGTGAACCTGGAGTAAGGAGCAGTGGAGCTGGAAGCAGCACCTAGTGTCCACGAGCCTCCAGGGCGGATGTCCTGCCGCCTCCTTCTGCAGCTGCTGAACCTTATTTTCAGCAGCAGCCAGCAGCCTGCTTGCCCTTCGTTTCTGCTAGGACGCTCCTTTGCTTTCTTAGTGATGCCTGTCATCTTGGAATGTGTTCTGGCCTAGCTGCTGTCTTTAGAGACATGTTGAATTTGTGAGTTCTGTGGAGGCTCTTACAAGCAGATGCAGTTATCAGAAACAGAAGCAAGCCATTAATGCAGAAATACGGAGTTAGCCTAAGAAATGTCCCAATATCTAAGCAAATGTGGTTGTATGGAAGCCTGATTGTCTCATTAGAGGTTTGTCAGTTGCCTGCTGTCTAGCTTCATTAAATAGAAAATACAAAAGAAAAAACCTATTATTTCAGACACACAATATCACAAAAGTAATACAGTTCCAGCAGAAATCTCTTAATTACAGCAAGGGACATCAGGGAGGTCCTCTCAAACTGGTTGAGGTACACATTGTCAACACTGGTCTTTCTAAGGCACCCAGTGTCATCCTCAGAAGCACTTCTTAAAAATGCAGGAAGAACCATGTTCTTCGTATTCACTCCTGTCAACCCAGAGGTCCTGGAAAGAGTGGAGTGAGGCCAGGATAGACCCACCAATCCAGACAGAAGACTGTCTTTGAGGGGACGCGGCCATGATGAAGTTGTCATTAGGGCACAACCTGGCCAGTTCCATCTGGAAGCGGTTGGCAAAGCCCTCCATCATCGTGCTGCCACCGCACAGGAGGATGTTCCCCACCATTTTTTTGTTGATGTCAGCACTGCACTTCTTGAGACAGGAGAGTGTCAGCTGCAATAGCCCTGGCTGCTGTGAGCCAAGTAAGGCTGGTTTGAAGAGCGCTTCAGCACAGAGGAACCTCTCCTTGCCTACAGTGACAAGGCGTCCGTCTGGCAGCTGGTAATCCATTTGTTGCATCTGAACAGGCAAACTCAAGTCCTGTGTGAGGTCCAGGGAAGTGTAACAACACTTCTCTTTGAGATCTTGTATGATGTTCACCTGGTGGTCTGTGAATGCGTTTCCAGACTCATTTAGTAACTTCATGAGATAATGTGTGATGTCCAAGCCAGCATAATCTGCTCTCCCAAAGATGCTACGTATAATATAGCCTTCATAGATGGGAACCACATGCGAAGCACCGTGGCCACTTTCCACAACGAGAGCTGAGGTTCTTCCGTAAGAGTACATGGATAGAAGGGACTGGTAGGCAATGTGGACAGCAGGCACGTGAACTCCTTCAAACATCATCTCGGCGTATCTCTCCTTGTCAGTGATGGAACACAGGGGAGGCACCGACACTAGAACAGCATGGTCCTCTGGCTGAATCTTCATCTCCGTCTGGAAAATATACTCCAAAATATCTTGGACACAGTTCCAGTCCACCACTGTGCCACGTGTTACTGGTTTGATGAGTGGTAAGGGTATGCTGCTGTTCTGAAGCTCTCTTCCAACGAAGGTTGCTTTTTGGTTGCTCCCATTCTCCCTCATGGGCTTACCAACTGTAGATGAAACAACAGAGGAAGGCCATGGGTCCCCTGCAAAGCCACACTTGAAGTAACCTGTGCCAATATCTACAACTACTGCTTTGGTTTCCTTCCTGGCCTTGAGGTCACTCTTGGTTGCAGATACGTGGCTGTCCCTCGTAGCTCTCAGAGGGCTTCTGTCCTTTGCTGCCATTCTTGCAGACCTTTGCTGTGCAGCTGTGGCTTCACACAGTGAAGTGTGAAGTGCTGGAGACGCTTCTTGGTAGCATTGCCCTGCCACCGCTCCACCTGCGGCCAGCAGTGCTTGGAGCCCTAGTGGCAGTGGTTCTACCGATGTCACTGACTTATGACATCACGTGTCGGCTCGCCCCTTAGAAACCAGTGCTCTGCATGCAAGTGTGTGACAGCCATGGCTTAGTCAGTGGCGTGCCGTTCCTGTATGGGTGGAGTGCAGGTGTTTGTGCTCTGAGAGGCACTAAGAAGCCTGGCACCCACCCAGATGTGACGCGCTGTGGGGCACAACCAGCACATTTAACTGCGAAGCAGCATGGCTTTCCTTTCTGGCCTGCATCTGCCACGTGAGGAAGACCACAGTTCTCCAGCATTTGCAACCGCTTTTGGTCCAGAATGGTTCCTTGGCTCAGCATTAGCACAACTTCACCTCAGCAGGGGGGGATGAAGCCCTAGTTTAACCGCATCAAGATTGAGATCCCTAGACTGGCTGCGCTTTTGCCATTGTTCCTCTCTTTTTGTAAGTTATGCTTTCTAAATTAAGGCATAATGTTACGCCAGCAAAAAATAAAGTGTGCCTGGTGTTTGAAATTAGGCCGCAGCCAGCCCCTCACCTTTACTGTCCCCCATTGCACTACAGCAACATCCTTGTTCTTTGCCGGCAGCAGCAAGTGACTGTGTGCCCCATCGGGGTGGGCGTAGTGACATGCTGCAGCGTGGGGGAAGAGGACACCCTCTCCTCAGCGTTACAAACATTTTCCTTGTGTAACGAAAGCCGTCTGTGCTCTTTTACTGAAAGCCGTTTCACCCAGGGGGCATCTGACTTAGCAAGTCACAGCTGGGCCTAGAATGAAACCGAACCCTGCACACCAGTTCCGGACCCAGAAATGGATTTTTGTTACTACTGGTCTGCTGCCTGTCGGAGAGTTCACATCTCAACAACAGTCCAATGATAGGGGCTCACCAAAATCCCAGTGTGGAGAAACAGGGCAGCGTTAAACCACACAGTTTCTGTACCAACCTTCACACATGCAGCCAAGCAACTGCAAACCTTGATAGTTTATTACTCTGGGGAGCGGCAAAGCTGGTCATTGTGCATTACAGATGTATTTTATGTAGAAATGATTAAATACATCCTTGTACATGAAAGAGAGAGGCTGTCCCTCTTAGAGCCTGAGCAGTGACTGCCCTGGCACCCTGGCGAGGAGCGATGCCTGCTCCATAGCTGAGGAGCTCAGCAGCATGGAAACCTTCAAGCCATGCAGTGGCACAGCGAGGTGGGAATGCTGCAGCTGATGCTCCTTCCCATACACTCTCACAGATTCCTTTGACAGTTTTTCAGTCAGCCGCACCAGCCTCTGCAACATTATCACTTAAGAGAAGCTTCAGTCATCAAGAGAAAGACCTCTAAATCATTGTTTGCTTTTTTTTCCTTTCTCAGTAGAAGCCGAGAACTGGGCTCCACACCTCAGCTTCTCAATTAAAATAAATCCTTTCATCCAAACAAAACACTTCTTCCAGACTTCGGTTCACACACAGATCAGTGTGACAGTACCACAACAAAGCTGCAAACACACCTACAGTTTCAGAAGTCACTTTATTTTATGCTGGGTTTTTTTTGTTTAAGCTATTACAAAGTTAGTATACTGCTGTTTCCAGGCTACTTTTTCCCACGTTACATCTGTCATTCCAGTTAACAAAAAACATACACATCCACTAACATTTTGAGGTCTTTGTTTTAGCCTGAAATCTGAAGACAGGTTGTACGAAGATTTTTTGCAAAGTCATTTTGGCCAATGTTTCCTGAGATGTTCCTTTAACTGCGGGATAGTGGACAGCTGTTGTTTGCAACAATGGCATCTGAGGGGCAATTTGAGAAGTTCAGAGATGTGATCCTTCACCACCACCTTTCCTTTGCCTCTTACCATCTCTATCACATCTGAAAAAAAAACCAAAAGAGACGGGAGGCACTGGGACCACGTAGCGTCATGAAACACATGACACTGCAGAATCTCTGTGCACTGCTTCGCAGGCACAGCATGTCATCGCTGCATTCTAATTTAAACCAGTCACAAAATTCTGCTGACTTTTACTTAGTGCTATTCCCCAGTATCTGAAATGACATAAAACCTTTCACTTATTACAACAGGATTTACGGCTTACACATTAGTCTGGGAAAAAAGCCAAAGCCAGAACCCACCAGCAGGACTGCGTGTTATGAAATACCTTTTCCAATCATTACCTTGAGAGTTTAAGAAGTAGTCTGTAGTAAAAGAGTTCCAGTGCTTTTTGGTTTTCAAGGCCGGAGAATCAAAATCCTGGCTGATTACATGCAAATGTAGCTGACTGAAACAAATATGTTACGTAAGTAAGAGAGAAGAAGAATGTTAATGCTCCAAGTTCTTCTGCAGTAGTTACCAGCGGCAAACGTGATTCAGCAGGGTTGGACTGCCAGCCTTGTGGGCCAGTCCTGCCACGTTTGACCCACCATCTTGTGACGGCAGAAACCCAGCCTGTTCTGGAAGCGCTGTCTCATGCCAAGCGTTTCACCCAAACAGTCAAGGTCACCAGTCTGCATGTTCCACCGGCCCCTAACTACAGTCTACTTTTCTGCAAGTCTCCAAACAGGCAGAGGCAGTGGTTTCAATAAACCAAAGGTTTATACTTTCTAGAGTACCTGAATGGGGCTTGACCAGTGACTCAAAGCTTCGTCCAGGAACGGGAGAACAACTCAGGAACACTGACTGCAATACCCACGGGCATTTGGATGCTGTAAGACCCGGACCTACCTACACACAAGACTCAGGTCCTTGCTCAGCATCAGGCAGGACCTGCTGGGCTTACAAGTCACCCTCTGATCCCAGATCAGTGCTCTGGGAGGAGGGATGCCCTCGCACTCGGCCACTGCCAGCACCACCTCTGTCGCCGGGACTGGGCTGCAGCCCCAGCTGCGGACCTCCACCGGGGCAACCCAGCGGGCGTCCCCACCAGCATGTGCACAGCAGCACGTGCACAGCTGCACCCGCAGGACTTGGACACCCAGCTGCAGCATTTAGGAGGATTAGTCATTCTTTAGCAATGCCAGACCATGTTACAGATTTAGTCCCAAATGTGTGTAACGGGGTCTGCACCTGATGACTCACCTAGGTCTTACCTCATACTGGGGATAGCATGGTAACCCAGTCTGAACTCCAGACTCTCTCTGGCAGGGCACTGTTCGATCATTTTTTGCCCAACTGCGTGCATATGTTCCAGGAGCTCAAGATGGTCCCTGGTGAGTGACTTCAGGCTTGAAATGGGTTCCCATGGTAAGATAAGCCAGTGGTAACGTGCTTTGGGATACTTATCCTTGATGACTACAGTCTTATCATCTTTGTAAACCTTGCAAAACAAGTAACTATATTATTTACTGATTGAAGGTTAAGTATCTTATTCCTATAAGCACTATATTTAGTGGATTTTGTGATGTTATCCATCTGCATGTCCCACTGTGGTTGCAGCAGTGCCTAAGCACACGCATCTATTGCTAGTGCCACTGGGACTGCCAGGAAAAAAGCCAGGAGAGATTACTAGATGGGGAGAAATACCAAGCCGCAGAGCATTCCACTTCAAGGATGACTTTTGCTGGAACTAAGTTGGTCCAGGATATGCACCCTCTTCCATACCACGCACCAGGCAGCCACGGAGAGATGTTCCAGCACCCCTCTTTAAATACTTTAAGGAAAAAGCTTTCTGTTCTTACATAGCAATAAGTTAACCATTGCTACAGGTGGATGTGAACTCTCTTGAATATCACCTGGACTCAGAAAGCGGTGAGGTTGAGGAAACTCCCATACGGCTACATTCAAGCTTTGCGGTCACTGAAACAAAAATCATGGCACTGTGCTCAATATAGAGCACGTAGGAACACACTGCCTCATCCTTCATGGATTTCTGCAGTGAAACTCAAGTCTCAGGGGTGCTACAAATAGCGTGCTCGGCGCTTCAGACCTCCACCGGCATTACAAAAACATTCAAGTCCAAGCTATTTCAGTTCATGCCACCCAATGCGCCCCTTCGTAAGATCACTCACAAAAAGGATAACAGATTCCTATCTATCATGCCCTTCTTCCTGTTTGTTTTTTTTTTTGCCTTCTGCAACAATTTGATGCAGGTGATGAAGAGAAACAGTAGCAAAGCATATGGAGAACAGGGGGAAAAATGGCCCCTGGCAATAAAAATCTGTCAGGCTCTGAAGCACAGACTGTGTGCTGTGTCTCTGATCTCTTAGCAGCACATCTATTGGTGAGAGAAAGATGACTTCTTTGTCATCTTTGCTAATTGTTCTCATATGTTCACATACAGAGCTGATCCGTCTTGCTCTACAGGAAGGAAGATTAAAATTTTACCAGCACATGAATCATAGGACTGATTCTTTCAGCAGCCAGACTGGTTGATGCTGTCATATTTTTATACACACACACTAGCGTCTGCATATGCAGCCAGTGGGAATGGGATCATGATCAAGTGTTTTTAGAAGAAAGAAATTTTGACATTTATTTAATATGTGCTTGAAAAACAAAGATAGGAGTTCTAATGTTTGTGTATTTAGTTCAGAATCACAACTAATAAAGCTAACACTAAGTCACAAACAGTTCCTTGTGTTCTAACATTCAAAGAACAGTTTTAAAACCAGCTTATCTTTTGGGTCAAGAAAGCACTGTCTTGCTAAGTGCTATATGAAATTCTGCTTAAAGAATGAAAATGAAGCTTCACACTTGAAAAGTATGCAAGTAATTCAACAGCTTTTATCACTCTGCATAGAAAGACTCGTTTGAAACTGCTGGCATTCCCAGGGGAACGGGCATCCAATTCTACAACTCGACACAGTTCAACACTTTAGTCCTGGGCGGTGGGGGGGAATCAATCAAGAAGTAGGGACCTTCTGATTAGTTATCAAGGAAATTATTTTCAGCCTGTGGGTGATCATCACTTGAAGGGGCCCAGTGAGGCTGTGGGGTCCTTGCCCTTGGACATCATCACAACTGAAATGGACAACAGCTGAAGCAATCACACCAAGTGCAAGTGGTCAGACTGGGTGACCACCAAAGGTCTTTTCCAACTGAAATTATTTGGTGATTTCAAGAACTAAGTATCACAGGTGTCTGCAATGTCCATCCTCCTGAACACATACTCTTGCTGAGAAGTACAAAGGGAAAAACACATCTCTAGTGTTAAGATGGTCGTGCAGCAGTCAACCAGCCAAAATACAAGCTAAATGGACTCAAGCTTTAGGCCTTGCCCTGCCAAACAGGGCAATTTTGATGGAAAGCACTCTCCCTGTTTTGGAGTTGAGCTAAAACACTTGGTTTTGAGAAGGAGTTGTCTATGTATTTGCCACTATGTAAAAATAAAATGAAAGTAGGTTCTGTACATGGATAGGGAAAATTCTCTCAGGGCTCCATCAGAATACAGTAACAAGAAAGTGTGTATACACTGCAGCCACACAAGACATTTGTCAGATTTCTGCAACTCAAGTCTGACCTCCCCAAAAGCAGGCAGCAGACAACAAAAAAAAAAAGAGGCCAAGGAAAACTACTATGCAGCCACAGGGAAGCAGAGGGAGGGAAGAGCATCTGCAGAAGGATAAAGGAAACCACCCAGGAAATTCCCGTTGGCACAAAGAAACCGGGTGGAGGAGGAGCCAGGGTCACATCCTCTCAGCTGGCACAGAGGTGTTGCAGTCAAGTTTGCTGGAAACCAGGAAACCGCACCAGGCTTGGAAACAAGGCAGCGCTGACTGCCATAAAACAGGAACCTCCACTGCTTGCTCAGCCTCAAACCACACCCCCCTTTTAGTTGGTTTCCCTGAGGAAACAAAGCAATTGCACTGCTCACCTGCTCTCCCAGCAGCCTTTTAAAAACCTGCTGGCCAAATTCGACCATGAAGAGAGCTCAAAGATAATTAAGATAATGACAGTCTGCAAAATCAGTATAGTAGACTCCCAAGTGGAGATGCAAGTACAATTCAGCCCTTATGCAGTACTCCATTGGTTAATCAGATCATTAAAGTAAACTACAAAAGGAAGAAAGAAAGCTCAGATGACTTTGTTAGACAGGAACTACTGTAAAGTACAGTGTACAGCACTTACCTGCATTTTTGGATCTTGCATGGAGCTCTTCAGGCCCTGACTCCAGTGCCCTAAATGTTCCTAAAGCACAGAAGGAAAAAAAAAATTTTTATAAGAGAATTAAGAATCAAATTATATGTTTTAAAGCATTCAGTACTTTCATTAGTATACAACAGTAAAATAACAGCTGAATGACAGCTGAATTACTTCCTTTCCATAAATGCCAACACACCTACTCCAACTGCCCCCACAAAGGTACTTCTGAAAACTTTTAACAAGATACTGTTAAGATTCAAAGCTCAGTCATTCAAATGTTGGAAATTTAACAGCAGAGAGCTCTAGACCTTTCTGAATTTAATAATTTGCATGCACATATTATGGCACAGTCCTGGATTACTATTGATGACAGATTATTTTACTAAAAGACCCTCTGCTTCACAGATCACAAGGACCAAAGGAAGTATAAGGACCTCCACTGACTGTCCTATCACATGCTGCTCTGCACAGAAGAAAGAAGTAGTTGTGGTGTGTGGCCCTGCTCTTAGATGCATTTAATTTTTGATATTGTGCAAGGAGTGGCTTGTACAGAAAACAAGATAGGCACAGCAAGGCCAAGCCAACACTAGCAGATATCTCTTAACTTGGTTACTGAACACTTAATGCAAGGTTGTCTCGAGTGCACCGTTTTCAAAACAGATAATGTTTTATCTGTTCAGATCACTTTATAGGCATTATTGTCTTCATCACTGTCTTACAGAGTAAGATGTTCAAACATTATTACCATGCTAACAGAGAAACAGTGTGAGTCGTCTTGCCTGCCTGCTCATACCACCACAAATCTGACCCTAATAGAACCAGCCTGAGTTCACAAACTAAGTGGTTAACCCACCACAACCTGGGACTGAAATTTTGTCCTGAGGGGTTTAATTTCTGTGTCTTCTCCTCCAGCAACTCTACTGTTATAGTTCCAGATGCACTAAGCAGTCTTTTATTTTGTCTGTGTCAACAGGGTTAAAAACTCCCTTTCAAAAGATTTTGGCTCGTAACATTCATTAACATAAACATCATTCTACTGTAAGGAATGACCAGGAGGAGGAAAAAGCCCAAAGAAATAAAAAAAAAAATATGTAGGGTCAAGTTGTTCTGTTCTCTGTGCGTAAGCTTGTAGATAACCACTGTTCTATTTGTAACACAGCAGATTTCACCTCAAGAGCCAGGACAGTATCTTTGCGCCACTGCAGCTACACTGAGTGCATGTGGACTGCCCTTCCAGCAGAAGCTGCAGCAGGAACCAGAGACTAAACCCTCACTCGCTACAAGCAAGCTCCTTCACACCTACCCACTTCCCAGCCCAGGTCAGAATGGGTCCCTAACTTTCTCAGGACCTCAGTGATATCAGGAGCAGAGTCTGCCTCAGTGCATGTCAGCTCACGTGCACTGAATACTCTGAGGATCTGTGCTCACCCAGGATGCTTCCCCACCAGTAGCACCCACAGAAGACCACAGCCCTGACGAAGGAGACAACCCCAGGAGAAACAGTGCAAGTACTAATACCAACACACTTGCCTTTTTGCTCGAAGGTCCTTCATGTGGAGATACACCACTATTGCTTAGCTTGGGATTTGCAGAACTGCCTTGTGTATCCACCACCTCCATCTTCATTGTTTTTCTGGGCACAAGCTCTACATCATCGTCCTCACATGGCATCCTCTTGGCCTGTATTTTCTCTGCTGCTTCTGTAAGAGTTTTCCCTGACTCTTCACCAAATTGTACTGTGTAGGGATAAAGTTTATTCACAATATGCAGAACCTGGCCTGGCTTCATTTTCACCTCTTCATCCTTGCCGATATTCACGAGATCAACACTAGTTGGGTTGACTCCTATCTTTGGTGGGGAGAAAAATGAAAAAAAAAAAAAAAAAGCAAATGATGTTGTAACTGGAATCGCCAACTACTACTCCTTTGTCCTGGAATATCACTATCCTGGAAAACAAATGTGTGTTGTGTTCACTGCACCATCTCCCCACAGCGACCTGCTCTAAAGCATCAGGGACGTACAACACTGGAGACACCTCTCTATGGGCTGGTCTTGGAGCCACAGCTGTCAGCACACAACCCGCAGGGGCATGGCACGCTGGAGCTGCTGGCTACAGAGCCACAGCAAGACCCACATTGCACTTGGCTCAAAAAAATTAAAAACCACATTAAACAACTGTTAAAATAGTAACAGCTTTTGTAACAATTATTTCTGAAGAGGAACAGTGGTTTTAACAAATTACTTTAGTCCAATCATCCCCAGCAAGTTTCCTGTTTTCAAATTATTTTACTCTCTCTTTCTTCTCCTTTCTATTACATTTTGTTTTCTATTTCTACCAAATGCTGTCCCATCAAGACATTTGTCTTCAAATACACAAGCACACTCTTCTGTCTCATTTCAAGAGAGAAAGGAGTTCAGACTCGCAACCACTGGCTCACCAAGCACAGCCAACACTTGCAACACACTGCCTCCGCTGTAGGGGAGAAAAAAAACAGAAGAGGAAAAAAGTCTCTCTGAGCCCCCAAAAGACTCCACTACACAGGGATCAGCTCCTTACTCCGGTCTTTTTTGTTCTTTCCCAAGCCAAATCTGACAACCCTCCTCCAACACAGAAGACTGTGTTCAAACACGGTGACAACACTTGCCTGTTCCTTCAAGAGAGGCTAAACGTCTCTGTCCACCTCAGCTTGCGCAAAGTATATACCAGCCTATCTGCATTTTAATGCTTTAATTTTCATTTTGCACCTTACACTTTCACAAAACCAACTCTGTTATTTATTCTGTTCTAGCAGAAAATGAGCACAGCAAAGTCAAATTTTTATCTGCCTCTCTCATTGCATCAGTTTACAACCCTATTAAAATAATTTTCCCCTCAAAACAGTGTTTTAAAGACTGAGAAGATACCTGACGTTTAGGTAATTATTGAAAAGCAACACATTTTCCTCTGTCTCAGGCATAGCTTATAACAGAAAGCGGCGTGGGCAACCTACAGCGACTGCTTGATAGACGGATTTTGCCTGATCATGAGGGTGACCCTAGGGAAAGAGAACTCTCTGACTTCAGCAAAACCCTTTTCGTTAATGTTTATGCATTAAACCAGGTTTAGGAAACCAGTTCTTCCTTGTGACTGATAAACTCTGTCACAGAGTGTTTCTTTAGCTTTGTCTCTGCGATACCTGCCTGTTTCACCAGACAGTACTGCGCCTCTCATCACTTGGTGTTCACTGCGATGAAGCACCCGCATGATCCCAGCCAGGATCTCTTCAGTCTACAGCTCCGCAGTTCCACTCAAGTCAAGTACACTTCACATGCCCCCGGCCAACATGCTATCAAACAACTGACCACTGGAAGCCTGTACCACACACAAATCACTCCAGCGCAGGCAGTGAAAGCGTGCTAGCACCCACTGCCACAAAGTATTCCAGTTACACAGTATTCCAATTGTGGCTAAGGCTGACTCCTGTCACAAACTGCCTGAGAGACCCTCACGGGATTCAGCAGGTACTGGTGGGGTCCCCCTGCTTACTGAGCTCTGGGGGTCTTTTGACGGATGTTACTCCTCAGTAGGCAGAACACATTGATGTGTTGTCTACACATGCTGGTGCTGCAGAGGCACATACATACCCCAGCACCTGAAGCCAGAGAATTTTACCTTCATATTATCTCAGGGATACTTGTCCTCATAAGTATGTGACAGTGGGCCTACATCAATCCAGTCAGTAACATAAGAATGCCATCAGTGCTGCCTCGTGTCCCTTCCCAGAGGTGAACACACCTTTGGCTCTATTAACCATCAAAACAAAGACCTTCCACAACTGCCCAGTCCCATAAACACAAGAACCAATTTGACCTTAAATAAAGGGCTGCCTCAGCTTTAGAAGTTTAAGGCTCAGGAGGCAGATCAGCAAGTTTAGAGGAAGAACTCCAAGATCTCCCAAACCTAGCGCCTGGAAGAATAGGTTGAGGACTGGGAGCAGTGCGCCCCGATGCTGCAAGTCTGGAGCGTATTTGGAAGTAGTGCAGTCTTTCCACTGAGGTACATCACAGTAAAAAAAAAAAGACAGATCCCTTCTGAGGACCACTCTCTGTGCTCTCCTTGATCATAAAACAACCTCAGGCCCTTCAGACCCAGTGATCAGAAACACCATTTGCAGCACTTGTGGAGTTTAAGTACAAACAACCGTCCCAGTAAGCAACAGAAATATTGTACACCCATTTGAAAACATACCTGCTTAACTGTGACATATCCCTTATTACAGTCTGCTTTTAACTGAACTGGAAAAAAAGAAAGAACAAAGTGTCACAAAACTCTGTGAATCAAAAGGCTAGAACTCTGCTGAGCCACCCCTTGCAGAAAACAGTCCTGTATTTTAAGATCTGCTACCTTCTGAAGCTGATCTCTGTGAATGTACGCAAAGAATACTTCTCCCTCATCCTCTGTTTCCAGGACCACAGGTAAAACAGAACCAGTCCATACAACTGAGTCACACCTGCATATTTCACGTCATGGATCAGCAAAATTACTTCACCTTTATTCAAAGGTGAAATCTATGGAAGTCTTCTACAGGTTCTTGCTATTCTCACCAGCCCTCTGTGACAAGAAGGCATGGAGCTGGACGGAGTCCAGAGGGAAGAAAGATAAGGCAGGGAAGACGGGGAGTATTTTATAGATCACAGATATTTTTATGTATTCTCCCAGCGCATCGACAAAATAGCAAGTCATACTAAAAATCAGCTGGTGGAAGACCAGGGAGATGAAGTGCCACTCACAAAGCAGGAGCACAGGCAATGGAACAGGACTGTGGGCCTGGGGACTCTTGTTAAGGTGCAATGCCTTAGATTACAATGGTGAACTTCCTGTTATTAGGTGTCTCCTCTGATTTTTTAGGACCCAGAGATCTCCGTAAATGCTTATAAAAAAAGCTTGATGACTTCCAGAATCAGGCAACACTATAGACCATGCAGATCACAAGCCAGTGACTGCAGAAGCCACTCTAGGGAAAGCCTGATTAGATTTTAAGGAAAAATTGTCATTTCCCATTTAGACCCTGCTCAAAGCAGGCTTATGAATCAGGCCAAAACACTGGTCTGCTAGCTTCACTGTAATCTGGCCAAAAAGAAGAAAGATGATTACCAATAAACACGAGTGCTGTACTTGTATCTCACACTCTTCACAAGTCTGGTTGCTGCTGCATGCAGAAAGCAGCATTTGAGCTAAACCTCACCTTGCTGCCGTGAACACTTCTTATCCGTTATCCCAGTCTCTGGGCCACGCCCAATTACCACCGCTTCCAAGTGTGGCAGTTTCACACGCTGACTGCATTTCTCCTTCCCCACGAGCCAGCACACGTGCATCACCGTGCTACAGAGTGAAACAAACAGCATGTTACTAAGCAGCGTCCCCAGGGGTCACCTTCCTGTGGAAGGGGGTCCAGGAGATCCTGCTGCCAGTCCATTCGTCAGCCAAGTCACTTCTGTGAACCAGGTTCACCTTTCTGAAATTCACAACAAAGCATAGCATCAGGGGGCCTACAGGACGGAAGGACAGGGGCTCTTTACAAGGGTGTGTAGTGATAGGACAAGGGGGAATGGCCCTAAACTAAAAGAGGGCAGATTCAGATTAGACATTAGGAAGAAATTCTTCACCATGAGGGTGGTGAAACACTGGAACAGATTCCCCAGGGAAGCTGTGGCTGCCCCCTCCCTGGCAGTGTTCAAGGCCAGGTTGGATGGAGCTCTGAGCAACCTGGTCTGGTGGAAGATGTCCCTGCTCATGACAGGGGGGTTGGAACCAGACGATCTTTAAGGTCCCTTCCAACCCTTATCATTCTATGATTCTGTGATTCTGTGATCAACAGTAGCGTATTTCCCACTGAATCAGAGTTGATCTGAGAGATGAACACGCCCACTAAACAAAGAAAGCGGCAGCAGGCAGAGGGCGAGGGACAGCTCCACATAGCAACTGCCTGCAGATGGGCCACGCCACCACCCTAGACCCCAGATTCACGCCTTCCCGCCCGCCTGCCGGCCGCTCCTCCTTCCAGCTCTGTGGGGAGCTCATCCCCGGGGAAAGCAACCCTCCTTCCTCACTGCCACACCGGCACTCCCTCGGACACCCGCGACGCGCGGCCGGGCCCAGCCAGCGGCACCCCCCACCTGGCCTGCCACTCGGGACGGGCGCCCTCCGCCGCTCGGGACGCCGCCCGCCGCCACCCTATGGTCCGGGTGGGGCCCCCGCCACACGACAACAGCCAGGGCCAGAGCCAGGGCCCGGCACCACCTCCCCCCCGCCCCGCCCCGCCC
>Ga0065711_1028302_pt1 | contig 42104 bp, 25 predicted proteins | sample Hoacrofraction12_FD_59098 | JGI IMG/M metagenome (GOLD analysis project Ga0065711, IMG submission 59098) | Hoatzin crop microbial communities from Cojedes, Venezuela - Epithelial fraction 12 v2 (version 2) | ecosystem: Host-associated > Birds > Digestive system > Esophagus > Crop | place...
GGGGGCTACTTTGACTTGCACAAGTTGAGTGCATGTGTATTCAGTAGTTTGCTTCCAGTACTTTCTTCTGCTTTCCCAATTTGATTGCTGGATTTGAATGGAAAGGGCTCATGGTGTGGTTTGGAGGGTAAAGCCTGATATTTCCAGTCCTAAAAGGATTTTTCCTGACTTTCGTGCAGGCATGTGGTGCCATGTTTTATGTGTAACGTGTAGCCTTACCTATATTTCAGCCAGTTTGGTTATCTTTGAAAAGGATAGTTTCTGCTCCTGTTACCCTAGTGAGATTCTTGTTTCCACTTCTGGTGAAAAGAATGTGGCGCTGTTCGGCTCTTGGTCCAATTTTTGTGCACCTTCTCACCCAGGACTTTTCTGCCCCATGATTCCGTGGTTAATTTTATTGGCACTATTTACAGGTTTCCTGTGGGCTCCCCTGCTTTATTATCCTTATAGTGATCTTTGGGACTTGTAAATGAGACTAGAGTGGGAAAATAGAGTTGTTTTGCCTGAAGCCATCTTAATGTTTGACAAAGATGATGCCTTACCTAAAATGGCACAGTATGAATGTACTCCAGCTGGTGGCAAGACCAAAAGAAGAGGTATGGGCAATACTGCACAACTGCTCATTACAGATTTCAGATTCATATCCCCTTGACTGTTCTCGAAAATTCTGCTGTTTCCAGGGAAGCAGTATCTCAGCACCTCTGTAAAAGATGCGATAGCAGCCCCTTTTCTGGATGGGAAAGATCTGCCTGTGGCAAGGATAACAAACCCATATCGCAGCTGGATTGGGGAGCCAAATCTGCGCAGGGCATTGAATACTAGAGATTTGGTGTCTGTGTGCCTGCACTTACAACCACTGTTGTGTTGACTAGGATTTTCCAAGGAGCTTACGAGTCGTGTGTCATTGGCATCTGGCTACTGCACGCCATGAAGTTACACAGCAACACTTACTAAATTTGGCTGTATCACAAGCAAGCAGAGGCAGTAGCATTCTGCTTCTGCTTAAGGGTGTGTACGTACACCATTATGTTTTCCTCCCTTTGCATGTCTAGTCAGCTTTCCTCCTAAGATCCTCTTCCGCTGCTGGCCCAACCATTCAGACTTTATTATATGTTTATTTCAGTAATTTTGGTGATTTTTTCCTAGGAAAATAGCATGGGAGATACTCTTCGGAGCAATGCAGAGAGCCCAACTAACAGAGGCCATGATTCCGTCTCCCCTGTTGCATGATGTTACCACTGCATTGCTGGCTGAGACAGGGCAAGCTACTACTGAAAACTCACTGAATGCATAGTTTAACACTTTGAATTTTCTGTGAAAGCCAGTAACATTTTAATTTTCTGCAATTGGTCTTTTTCTTTAAGCTTTCATTTTCTGCAGATTGTCATCTCTTTTTCTGCTTTTGGGTGCTTGCCTGATCTCTGGAGCAAGTACAGGTAGGGAGAAGTAATTGTGATACAACTTTTAAATAAACACATTTAAGAATCTACCACTGAGACTTCTTTTACAAGTTTTTGGATATTATCAGATGAAGCCACGGTCTTCTGAAAAGGATTAAAATGAAAAATATTTGAAGTTAGAAAATTGTCTTGGTGAGTTATGTCTGTGAGAATGGAGTGGCTTGGTTGTGTTTTTTTTTTCCCTTTTTTTCTTTTTACAAACAGGAAAATGACATGTTGAAACTTTAACCTGATCAGACCAGCGTCTAAGAACTCAGGGTGAAATATTATCCCTCTTAAAGTTGATGTCAAAGTCCCACTGATTTCTGTAGAGTTATGATAAATTCTTGTGGAAAATGACACGTCACGTTGAAGTATTCTTAACTTTTTCCCTTTTCTTTTTTTAAGTATTGTGTCTCATGAGCCGTATACCCTCTGCTTCCTCTCTTCTCAAAAAATACAAATTTTCTTGAGAAAACCAGGTCTGGCAATCCTTTATGCATTATGTAGCTGTAAGCTTTAGCATTATTTCATTGAGAGCAACAGACCAAATCAGATACTTTGAATGAAATACATGCTTAACTTTTGGGATGACTGGGAACACATAAGCAGTTCTGTGAACCTGCTGTCTTGTAAGTACTTCCATGATTTTTAGCATAACTACTAAACAGTACGAGGTGTGGAAACAATTTCTTCACTGCCATCTCAGAAATATGTTGGCATTAGGAGTGTGTATTAAGTAATAATCAAAGGGATGACTTTTCAACTTGTATTCCTGTTAGTGTTATTAAACCCATTTCTGGGCTGGTGGTTTATTGCTTGCTGGATGGAGTAAATGAAGTTGTTGCTTCAGCCTTAGAAAGGGCAGACAGAATAGTCCATAGATTTGGGTTAGGGGCACAAATGAAGACAGGGTCACATTAGTGGTGACAACCTTCAACAGGAACATTATTCTTTCCTATTAGCTCCAACACAGGCAAATATGACTGACTGACTGCCTGCCTGCTGTGCAGGGCAATACTGTACCTGAAGGACAGAGGTGAAAAGATTAGTAGACTGCCATTTCAGACCCCTTTGGGTCTTCAGAAGTGCTCAGAATCGAGCAGCCATCATGCTGAGCACCAGGAACTGCAAGGACCCACTATCTAGCTACACGAGCTTCAAATCAGGACTAAGCTCATTTATGAACATTTTTCCGGCTCCTGTGTTGAGGTGGTCTAGAAATCTGTGCCTTTAACTGCAAAACTTCTTGACTTGCTTGTTGATCTGATTATTTCAAGCCTGTAAATAGCTGTTATGAAGCAGCTCAGTTGCATTACTTATTCCAGGTTTCCATTTTGCTTCTATCTTAGTTTATTTTGTTGCAGGGAATGATACAGCCCAGAGGATTTTTTTTCATATCAAAGTTGCCAATATTTTCCTCGTAAAATGTAGTCTACATGTCATGGAAATGGGTTCAGCCTACAAGGGAAATATTCTGAAGGCAATATCAGCATTATGAATCGCTCATTGGTCTGGAATTGGGTAGGACCCAATCCTGAAAATGTCCTCATGAATAGTTTACCTCAAGTTACAAAATTCCTCTCCATGTGAACGAAGCTGCTTTAATGTAACATACCTAAGAGTTTGTAGGATGGGATTTTAGGCTTTTATTTGGCGTAGCCTTTGAGCATGTGCTTAAAGTTAGGAATAGGCTTGTATTCAAGGTGAAGCCCTTGCTTTTCATTGCCAAAGCAGGACGTATTTTAGTCTCTTTCCCATATCAGAGGCCTCGTCGTCGATTCAAGCTGGGCTCTTCTGCCTGCCTGGAGCCTGCCTAAATTTAATGAGGCTGCTGGCAAGTGGGACTTTAAGATCAAACTGTAGAAATTGTAATCACAGCTCATAATTTGCAATTAATAATTGATTACAGTTATGATAATGGGGCAAATAATAAGTGCATTAACTTATTAATAGCTCATTTCATGTGTTTCAGGTCACTTTGTTTGATGGTGCTACGGGATAGCTTTGGCAAACCGTGTTTCTGGTCAGTGCCCAACGTGCTGCTTAAAATGGATTATGGTTTTCTATCCTGACTTTCCACACCCTCTTAGCAGAGTGGGACTGTTTGGGGCCTGAATGTTAAGGATAATTTCTGTCAGTCAGATACCCTGTTCCTCTTGCAGACTAGTCCTCCGTATACACCCTTAAGTCTCTTTCCCTTTACCTGAAAGTAAGAAGTTGGGGATGCCAGTTTTGTAAAATGAAGTAATTTTGTCTTCTAAAGAAGCCAGTAATGAGGGGAGGGAAAGTAATCACCGAGGGCCTGCAAAGGCTTAATCTACAAAATGTTCTGCTTCATTTTGATATCTTATCTGTTTTTAAAATGCTTGAATAGTATCCCAAGTCATTTTCAGACAGAATTTTTTAAGTTGTAAAGAAGTCAATTGCCTTGACCTACCATCGCTGTTGTTCGTCGCCTGCAATTCTTACAGAAATCTCACCTGGATAATTTTTGAAATTGTTGCCAGGATGCCTAGAAATGAATATGTTCCTGAGTTATTTCATACGCTGATCATTTGTCCTGTTCTGGTAACTTCTGTTCCTGGTTCAGAGCAACTATCTCATCTTACATTTGGAGAAATTTGATTTAAATTTCTGGACAGGAAAGGATTTTGGGCTGTAAAATCTGTTGTCTAGAGTTTGCAGTGGGAGGGGTGCAGAAATGGGGAGCGATTCCTTTGAGGGTTGGCTACCACATAGTTTCTTTCCAGCAAGCTGCTTTGTGGCCTGTATGACATCAAAAGATGCCATCGGTAACACCAGCCTCATCCTGTCGCCTATTTTGACTACAGTATGTTGCAGGCTGCCATCAGATAACACTCAGTGTCCCCCTGTTCTTGATCCCATTTATTTGAGCTTTGATTAAAGAAGTGTAGCCATTTTTCTGGGTTTGGTCCCAGTTTCTTGTCCCATGTGACAGCCAGAGACGATCTGATGCATCTGGGAGAGGGGATGGAAACACTGGTCTTGCCCCGTGCCCTGCTTGCTGAGCGTGCTGGCACAGCAGCAAAGCTGGGGCTGCTTTTCCGTGGGTCTCTGCTGAAACCTGCGGTCTGCTGTGCTCAGCCCATGTGTGCAAGAGGACAAGGTTGGGAGCACACAGCACCTTCCATGGCTGCAAGCCTGATCAGATTAAGGCAAGAGCAGTGCCAGCAGGTTGCGGTGCGCAAAGTATGGGTGAGGGGAAAGCAGCCAGTGCGAGCTGGGTGCCAGCGTACTGACTTACCTAGAAGGACTAACATAAAAATAAATGTAAATTCAGAGTGTCATCACTGACCCGATATGTCATGCTTACTTAGTGGATAGGAAGAAGAGAATATAGCACTAACGACAACTGTGATACAGTCATTGAGTACTTCAGCTTGAGAGATTTTTCCAGTGGTAATTAACATATTTAACTTATTTCTAAAGATTTACAAACATTAAATGCCACTAAGCATTCCATGCCGTGAATGTCAAAGAAGCTGATATAACTTTAGAAGCATATATTTCATCCATCATAACACTCTTGTCACTTAAATGGCACTCAATCCACTTAAAATTACAGCGATTATAGGCGAACATGAAGTTTCATCAGCAGTGATTATGCTGTAATTATCACACACGCACTTCTCAGAGCTCCTTTTGCTCTTTTGCAACTGCCAGTTTGCAAATACGTGTTGGGGAAGAGTTTTTGGGGCTCGGTAGATAAACATGGTGTTTCCATCCCATCAGAGTTAGTCTTTTCAACATGTTAATTTGTAATTCGGACAGAAAAATTTAACTCTTAAGAGTGATTTGGAACTGGAAGGAAGTTAAAGTCTCAGTGAAGATCCTCTTCTCCATCTGCAGAGGGCCACACTGGTTAAACTAACTGTAGGGAAGTTTGGGCCAGCCACTTTAGGGTCTTTTCCTGACTTCCCCTCATCACCCAGTGAGACCTGTTAGAGGTAGTAAACCACCTTTTCCAGGCAAGGGGGTGGAGATCTACATCATCTTTTCTTGGTGAAAAAGCAGGACGGATTCTGTTCATTCCATTGTTTACATCCTTGCTTATATGCCTGACTTAACCGAAAATTTAAGGCTCTGTATTTCCCTGGAAAGAGAAAAGCAGAGAGAGATGAAAATCCCTCCCCAGTCCAGACCCAAGTTGCTGTCAATGGGAAAATTTCTACTGGTGCCACAGATCTTTGGACGGCAAGAGAAAGCAGAAGAATGGGGGGGGGAGGGGGAGGAGGGACACGGGAACTGGCCAAATTGGCCTAAATGTGTTTCCCATGAAATCAGTAATAAAACTAAAGCACAGGAGAAAATATGCTTCTCTTTTTTTATATTACTGTGGCTTCAGGAGCCAAATTTCCAAAAGGACTCGGCTCCCTGCAATTCCTCCTGAGAAGAGCAGCCGAACTCTTTTGCAAACATGAATTTCATACAGCATCCGTCTTGGACATATACTCCCTTCTCTTTCCATCTCATCTTTGTGTATGTCTTCCATTATCTAGCAAGCGCACTGAGTAGCAGGTATTCTCTCTGAAAGAGTGGGAAGTAAGCAAATATGACACCACAACTGCAAAAAGCAAAATGTTCATTTCTAAATCCTAGTGCTGAGCACAGAGCCCAAGAGCTTGGGGGCACAATATTTTGACTGCAGAGATGCTTGCTTACTAAGCCCTCCCTATTTTTTCCCATTATTTTGGAGAAGCACAGGTCAGTCCTGTGATTTGCAGCCTGGTTGCATGAAGGGTTGCATTGGCAGCAATGGGGGTTTTCCGAGCAGGCTTTGCCACTCGGTCCAGGCTTGCAGGGGACAGGAGTCCATGTCAGCTGTCAAATAAGAGAAGTTATAAGGTGGCAATCCATGTGTGATGACCACTGACTGATCTGCCTTGCTTTGATTATCTTTGCTGTCTGATATCTCCTGCTGCTTGCGAACAAGCTGTGCACCCAAACCGAACAAACAAAACCTTTCAAAATTAAAATATATGTATACTTGCATAATAAACTTAAGAAAAGTGGGCTAAATTTTCTAGAAAAGGTATTTTCTGGCAAAATATTTACTTGAACTGACACTTGATATGTTGGAGGAAGACAAAAATAGGTATTTGTTCTACAGTTTACTAATTCTACCCATCTTGAAAATATCCACTGATTGTATTCATTGCTGTTTATGTTAACATGAAGATGTAGATATTAATAGCTGTGATTCACATATGTTGACATCTAGACTGTATTCTTGAAATGAATGCATTTCCTTTCCTTAATGGAAAGAAGAAAAACTCTGCTCGAAGTGCCAGATTTTCCAATACAAGCTTTGATCCCTGGGAATGTAAGCAGTGAGGCAGGTAGTAAATCCCTCTTGGTATTGATCCCAGGTTTAACTGGTGGGTGACTGAGCAGTTTTAACCTTGTGAAACAGCATACTTGGAAATGATGTGTCACAAAATCCTAACCTATGCCATGGAGAAAAGCAGATTTCTTCTAGCCATCCCCAGGACTTAGCACCAGTAGGTACCTCTGCCCTCTATATAGCAATGTAGTACCTATATGAACCTTCAAGGGACCATGCTGGGTTGTAGTGTTTCGGAATAAGCCAGAACATGGGGACTGTATTGTAGCTTAACATCCACATCTACTGCTGCGCTCTTAGATGAATCTTATTTAAATGCGTACGAGTGTGTATGCAGAAAGGGAAGGAGAAATGGGGGCACTGGAGTTTTCCATCTCTCCAGACATCCTGTTCTCTTCTGTGTGCTTGCATTTTACAGTTGGTCACCCTCTCCTCTTCATGCTTTACTGTTATTGAAATGAATGGGCATTCCTAGGTGTCTTTTGATTTGCTGCTTACCTTTTTACATGCCTTTTCCACACTTGGAAAATGGACAGTGTAATAAGAAGGATCCATTTAATTCTGTGCCTTCATAGTTTTTCATGGTGGAAATTTCAGAGTGTTACAAGTTACTGTTAATTAGTTTTCCTCCTCTCACTCCTGCCAAGAACAGCTTGAAACACAGTGTGAGAGAGGGAGAGAGTTAGTCTGTGCTTCCCGTTCTCCTCTTGGCCTTCCTTGATTCTGTCCAGGTACAGATTTCTATTGTTCAGGGTACATTTTTAAAGACAGGAAATCCCCAGAATTTATTTAAAGTATTGTTTCATTAATCAACAGAAAATCTGACTATCCTGTCAAAAGTGACATTTTCTTGGATGACAATGGATATATTTATTTATTTTGAAATTCCATTTTTCATGAGGATGATTTGTTGAGTTGGAACATTTTTGCCAGCTCCATTGAAGAGTTGGTCATGAGGAAATCATCAAAACGTATGGGGGAAAATTTCATAAATAACAAGAAATGAAGCAACCCCTCTGCGATGAAGCAGGAAATGAGTGTTGGCATCCAAAGCTTCTGCTGTGCCTTACACATCCTAGGAGGAGTTTTACTGTGTTTTATTCCTGTAAGTTGGAAAGCAACCCAAACCTCTCCCATGAGATGAAGTTCAAAACACTAGATTTAAGTTTTATTTTTAGCTGTCTATCTTGCTATTGGTTTTTTTAAAATTCTGTTTATGTAGACAGCATTAGAGGAGTTACTGTGCTCTTTAATGGGGAGAAGCAATTTTTGCTGTGAAAGCCTACCTGAACTACTGGAAAACTGATGATTAGAACTTCAAAACTTCTCCACCAAGTGCTTGTGTATTTTTTGAGAAATGAGGAAACTCCAGTCATATTCTGCATTTTAGTCTGGATGACCTTATGACTTTTCAGTTTGCACACCCCGAGAGATCACCTCCTGCAGCCTGAAAGCCTTGTTGACGATCCTGCCTGATGGCCAAAGGACGCTGGCAATGGAAGTAGCATCTTTTGTTAAACCAGCTAATGTAGCTGAAACATAGTAGTATGCTTCTAGGTGCAAAAGCCCATTGCAAAGTTAGTTAAGCTAAAAGCATTTGATGAAAATTCACTTAGAAGTGTACCAGTTAAAGTATCTTTGAAAGAAAATATTATACTATAGGCTGGTGCCTATAGCATAGCAGGAGTATTGGCAAAGGGACAGACAGGTGATCAGCATATTATCTCCTGGAGGAAAATAAGGGGTCCTTTATAGCTTGAGAAACACAACATGGTTAGAGAGGGCAGAGATTCTATTTTTTTTAAGACTAATACCCATATTGAGTTTTCCAGTTCTTAGCAGAGTTATTAGTCTTGTTCTCGTGTTTGCTGTTGGATGGTGTTTTGCAGGGCTCCCAGGTGGCTCACGACTGAGGGATCACTGGGGGAGTGATGTTTTTGTGAGAGTCTTCCCTCATTAGCAGCATGTTCCTCGTCTTTGAGTAGTCATGTAAGCAATTTTTAGTGCAGGTTGCCTCAGCCTTAACTGTATCAATATGGTTGCTTTCATAGAAGCATAAGAGAGTATCTTCACATTGATACTTTTTTTTTCTTGGCTTAAATATCGAAGTTTAGTTACAGGAGAAAGGCTTGCTCAGTCTTCAGGAGCCTGAGTTTAAAACAGGCAACAATTTCTGTGTTTAAAAATGTTTGGAGCAAATAATTTCACAGTTTCACTGTATTTCAGAAATCTGAAGCAGGCCTGCTGATTCTACAGCTTAAGGAAAATGAGGTGTTGCAGTGGGGAAAACAGGATGTAATTCTTGCTTTCCCAATCTGCATCTGTTACATCCCCATTTATTCCTACTGCAAGGGTCGGCTACCTCTCCTGTTAGAAGCCATCACGCTTTCAGGCTAAATTTATTTCTGGTGGAGACAGATGTAGCCATGCTTATGTCAACACTGGTTTAAATAGCCACCTTTGGATTTTTCGGAGAGATGAGGAGACACTGTGTGCTCTCTTGGCTTGTCTTTTGCAATGAAAAACATAGCAAGTTGTTTTAGTTTCTTCTCCTAAACTGGCCTGGCCACTAGGCTTATTCAGGTAGCCCTACACCATACCTTTTTCTGTCTTGACCACAGGAGACTATGGTGACAGCTGAGATCCCTCCTGCTTTCCAGGCTGTGCCTATCCCGTGAGAGTCCTGTCCATCACTCACTGTCAGATCCACAGGTTTGACTTTCTCACAGCACCTTCAGACAGGTGATTTGAAACCATTTTACGATCAGCCTGTCCTCCCGAACCTTTTCCTGCCATTATTTCATGCAGCAAACTCACAGCAGGGTTTTTTTGTTATTGATCCCATATTATGGCCTAGTACCCTGCTCAGCTTCATCCCCCAGGCTTCCCCCCAGCAAATTCTGGCAGCAAACTGTGCCTACTTTGCCATGGGATAGCAGTTCATTCCAACATCGTATCATCAGCGAATCACATCGGTACACTCCAGAAGTCATGCAGACGCTATTAATTTAAATAATACAGAAAATTATTCCCCAAATCAGTTTTTACCTTCCAGGCTGGTTCATCCCTCCCCAGTGCAATCTGTTGCCTCTTGGTTGGTTTCATAGCTGCTTTCAATTCCTCTGCTAATCCCCATTTTCTCCATTTTGAGTATTTCCCCTGTGACATTGTAACCAGTGCTTTATTGAAGTTTGATTAGCCTCCATTCTTGCATGTCTTTTATCTGGAAAATGAGTTATCTTTTTAGAGAAAGATACCAACTAAGTCTTGTACGATCTCTCTCTGGAAAGCTCGTGCTATGCTTTTTCTTCTTTTTGTGTTTGTCTGCCTTCTGTTCTTTCCTTCAAAAGTTGTGCCTTTGTTCGCAGATTAACATCTTGTAATTGCCTCCAACTCACACTTGTTCCTCGCTTCCATGCTCAGTAGACTGATATTTTTCACCCTTATGACACAACTATGAGTTGCCAGATTTAATAAAAATCCTTTCTATTAGCTTAGTGATCTCATGAGATTTGTTTAAAAAAAAAAAAAGGCACTGCATGTAGAGGGCAAGCTCAATAGCAGCAAAGGAGGTAGAGATATAAGAGTTCAAGAAACTGGATTTACACTCCTTGAGATTAGAAACAAATCCTTCCCCCCTGCATCTACCACTTGAGGATGTCTTTCTTGCTCTTTAGCGTTTGGAAGTGCTCAGCTGAGGACCAGTTGATCCAGGCTCTTCTTTTTCAAGCTGGAAGGACGTAAATTCACCAAGAGTAGATGTAAGGTGCCTACTTTTAGGGTAGAAACCCACTATCTCACCTGGCAAAGACCAAGGTGTCTTTGCATCGTGGTGGGCCCTGTTCCACATCTGGGCTAGCCTACCCTCGTGGCCAGCAGCCAGGCTGCCCCGAGCCATCCCTGCGTTGTAGCTGGCCAGATGCTGTGTTTCACACAGGGGTAAATACCTCCTTGCAGCTGGGTTGGCAAGGTTTAAAGGGATGCAGACTTCTAACCTCAGATATTTCCTGCCCTTAAGGAGTACTTTGTGCTGGTAATTAAGCTTTTATGAACAGTGCTGGGGTCTTTTCCTTTATGTTTGTTGATGTTCTTGAGAGAAGCTGCGGGACATGGTGTTGGGTTTTTTACCATTGTTGATAATTATGTTCCAGTGTTGCCTAGAGAGTACAGGGTGCCACTGCACTTGGTGCTGTACAAGCATGCTGAGGTAATTCCTGCTCTGAGGGCTTTCTAGTCTAAGGAGAGGTAGTGGGAGAAAAGATCTATGGATAGTGCTCAGAGATGGGGAACAGAAAGTATCTTGCCAAAGGTGGCCCTGCAACCCTGCATGGGGCACAAGTGAAAACAGAGCCCAGTAATCATGAGTTCCAGTTTGGTACCTTCATCTATCTACAGTGGAGCTTGTACTTTAATTCTGTATCCCTTTATCCATTTTCTTTTTCAGATTCGTGATTTAAAATCTCCGTAGATTAACACATGTCAGTAAAAATTAATGTGACTTAATTTTCTTCCCTGCTTTTGCAAATGGAGTTTGGCCCCTGTGAACATCTTTAAATGATCACATACTGCCTCTCTGAATGGCTCTGTGAGGAACCAAGGTCTAGTGGTGCTAAGTCGCATCTAAAAATGATAATAGGCTTCTAATATGGAGAAGGTTTTTGAAAATCCATCCCACAGAAAATTAGTGCTTGGGAAGCAGCAAAATTCAAGTGTGTCGTGGTTAATGGCTTTCCTAGTTCAGCATGAGCGTGAAAGAGATGAAAGTGTCTGAAAGTAGATTTGAGATATAATGGAAGAGATTCCCAAATCAGGTAGTATTTCAAGGGGACCCTAGTGCCTCATTTCCTCCTAGATTTTTAGGAAATCCCAGTATCAGTAGGCTGTGCAAGCACAGAAACATTGCAGTAGAGTAGGTTATATTTACTGCGAATAGGAAACAACATTTGCTTAAGATGTTGTGCGACTGAGAGCCGGGAGAGCACACAGGGTATGATCAGAACGTACTGTGACAAATGATGCTGCTCAGAAGTGTCAGGCTTAGCGATGGACAGAGTCACTCATCAGCTCAATGGGATTTTAAATTTTTTTTTTCTCTGCAGGATTACAAGAACGTGATTTGGATTTCGCGGCTGATGTTTGCAGAGCAGGTGAGTACCACTGAGTTTCCAAATTCACATTTGGGCACCTAAATATGTGGCAGCCTACACAACCCTGAAGGCTTTGACAACAACTGTAAACACCACTGCCTGCTTGTTGATGCCTGTATGTTGGGCTACAGCAGACTGGAATTTTTTTTTTCCTCAACTATGCATAGCACACCCTGTTAGCTCTGTGGTCTTTCACTGATAAACCACATTGCATCTCCCAAAACAGCTGATGAGCCCTGCCCCTGAGACAGCCCTAGAATCAGCATTATTTTGGCTACAAATAATTTCAGGATTTTTTGTGAATTTTGTTCACCCTGCTCTCAAAAAGAATAGAATACTTTTTGCCTTGGCAAGTGTGGATTGTGTGCTAATTTATGTAAATGCATGTTTTTTCCAGACTTGATTGGAAGAGAAAAAGTGCAACATCAAACATTATTTTTATCATTTTCAAGTCTGGAGTAGCTAGTTTTTGCTAACCATGCTTAGATAAGAGCTGCTTGGAAAACTTCTCTGAATGGTGGTACTTTTCCACTGCAAAGTAGTGATTAGTCAAAACAACTTTTTTACTGAAATGTATTGGTTTGATATAATGGTCATTGCAAAAGTACCTCCAGATGTCAGATGAAAGGAAACAGTGACCCTCATTACACCCCAGAGCAGTCACCAGCAGTGTGTTTGGGGCGCGCAGCATTGAGACTGCCTGGCTGCTAGTGCTAAAAACCAGTCTTTTCTACATTTAGTCTGCCTCTGCTTTTCTCTACACTGCCACTTCTTGTTTTCTCTGTTTTGACCCTTCCCCAAACTGTATCTCTCGTGGCTCAGGGTGGCCTAGGTCATTGGCCCAGATTCTTCTCCAAAAAAATCCTTCTTCCAAAGCCTCCAATGACATATTATCTATGGAAATGTGGAAACTAGACTCTGGGATGGGCCGTGTCTCCTGGTGGAGAAGGAAGGTAGCTAGTATCCAGTCATTTTTACTGAGAAATCATATTCTTTGCAAAAGTCAGTAGGTCTCTTCATGAATCCCCTTGGGTTGAGGGGCTCCGGGAGGGTTCGGAATTTAAACCAGTAAGTGAAAGGTAAAAGGCAGCATGATACTGGGGTGTATCCACTTCACTGGAGGAGAAGGTACTCAACCCTAGAAGTTTTTTTAATTGCCAGGAACCGTATAACAAGAGCTAGGAGCTGGAAGCTGAAACCAGAAGAGCTCATCCTGGAAACAAGGTATGCTTTTTTTTTTTTCATTTTTTTGAACAGGTACACATTAATCATCAGAACAGTTTCTCAGAAGATGTGGTGGATCTTCATGGACTTCAAATCGAGACAACTTGTTACTTTGAAAATAACTGGTGAAGGTCTGTACAAGTTTTAGGGCAAGATGGGAGAACTGCTGTGTGACATCTTCTGCCCATGACAGAGATGAAATGAGGAGCTTGTTCCTAAGTGCCGCTTTAGCCCTAAACTTTGAGTTCCTCAATCTCCTGCTAGTGTTTAAGTACTACTAATGAAACTTTATTGGTGCCTTTTATTGATGCCTCAAGTGCATATTTATTCTGTGTGCTGTGTTGAAGAGTCTAAGCTGGCCTTTCTTAAAGCATCTCCATATCCATAAAAACTGCAAAACACAGTCCTGTGAGTAAATGTGTTTTGCATGGTCAGTTTGCCTGCTTGTTTGTCTGATGTTTTTGTTTGCTTTTATTTTGCTTGGATCCGGTTTAAATGCCCGGTGTTAGGCACGTCATTGAAACATTTTGTTCTCATATTTAGACAGTCATATGTTTTAACACAACCGGTCTCTGCTGCTCCCTGTATCTCCCTGCTCACACAGACGTAGTGCTGCTTTCTTGTGCCATGCCATGCAACACAAAGCACACTGTGTTGCAATACCTCCCTGCTTTGACTGTGGGGAGGGACCACCCAGGGACCCTTCCCCAAATCAAGGGAAACAGGTGTCCCTCTCCTCAGGAAACAAGGCCATTGAGTTTCACCATAGTGCCAGTGCCCATGTAGAAAATGCTGAGCTGCATGGGAGCAGGCAGGACAGGAGCCCTTGCCAGAGGGTGCACGAGTGGGCTTCCCTTGCTGGTCACAGAGCTGTGACTTGACACGGTAATACCACCAATGCAGCCTCTGCGCCCGCCTTGCTGCATGAGACGTGGCCCTTTTGGGAATGTACAAATAGGATCCCAAGTTCTCTTAAAGGGTGTCCTTATTAACTTTTATGTCCTGGAGGTAACTTCTGACAAAACATCTTTCCTGTGTGTCTGCTGCTCCCTGTGAAACTGCCTATCCCTGTTATCCACCTGAATTGGACAACGGGGCTTTTTCTGATCAATCCCTGCCTGGTCTCCACCCCTGCGCACCCGTCCTGAATGCTTAGTGTTTCTCACCAAGATTTTCACAGAATCACAGAATCGTAGCGTTTGGAAGGGACCTCTGTGGATCATCTAGTCCAACCGCCCTGCCGAAGCAGGGTCACCTACAGCAGGTTGCACAGGACCTCGTGCAGGTGGGTTTTAAATATCTCTAGAGAAGGAGACTCCACGATGCCTCTGGGCAGCCTGTTCCAGGGCTCTGTCACCCTCAGAGTAACGAAGCTTTTCCTCGTGTTTTATTTTTTTTTTGCTTGATTCGTGATGATTTAGCATTAGTGTTTCCACGCAGCACCCAATCTCCCTTGCTTCCCCAGCTACCTGCAGCACAAGACCATCGTGCTAGGTCTCCGATCATCCGGATGGCATGTGGGCTTTAAAGATGAAGCAAGCAGTAATAAACTGCGTAATTAATAGAGATCTCTGTATAGAGGGGATGACAACTTGCAAAAGGAGTTGCATTTCTCCTCCATAAATAGGAGGTTCGTGTTAGCACCAGAAGAAAAGGACTTTAGATCTATTTTCTTTGGGTCCTCTTTGTATCTAGCGGAGAGGCATCCATGCCACAACTAACAATAAAAAGTAGTTTTAAAAGACGGAACTAAAAATTGCATCTGTACACTGCTTCTTAAGGGAAAGCAAATGCAAGGTGAAGTTATCATAGTGATGCAGTCAGCTGCATAAAGGACTTGAAAGTTTCCACCTCCATCCCCAGGGTTTGAAAAAGACTTTTATTTCTATCTGTGCTTATTGAGCAAACTAGCACCATGGAGATGCAAAACCACCTCAGTGCTTTGTCCGTAACTTCTGTCATGGCAGCAATTAATATGATGTGAGCCCTGGCTTTCCCCACAGTTTGGATTTTGTGCTTCATTCATTTGTGACATGCCTCTCCCTTGCTGAGGGCAATGTAGTCACCCAGGACTAAGAGCCTGTTGTGATTAGTGGATTTTAAATCTCAGGGGAAGGAGAGACAGCTTGACTCAACTCCAGTAATGTTACAAAAGCTGGAGGTGAATCCCACTCTTGTGGGATGGTAAGCACCCTTGCTTCTTGTCACTCATTCATCCTCCCTCTCCATCTCCCACTTGTTCTCCTGGCCTTGACCAGAATCCAACAAGTGAGCATCCCCCACTGCTCTTTAAGCTGCCTTACGAGTGTCAGCTCCCACAACAGTTGTGCAGCAGGATGGACTTGCAGGCAGCAAACTTTGGTGGGGTGTTTCAGACACATGGCTGAGTTGTGAGCCAGGTTGCTTTCCCACCCAGTGGCCATGCAAGGAAAGGGGGAAGGAGCAGGCTCAGCATGACCCCAGACATAGCAGTAGGTGCAACGGGTGAGGAGACATGTTGATGTGCAGTTTGCAGCTCCCTTGATGCTTTGAAGACCCTGATGGTCATAGAAGTTGCAGCTACAGGGCATAGTTTCAATAGTGAAGGGCAGAGAAATGGAGCAGTAAGAAGAAAGGCATTCATATATCTAAAACGGGAGGATCAGAGATGACTGTGAAGTAATTTCTGCACAGCAAGTTTTCACAAATCTGAAATTCTGAGTTTCCTGAAAGGTAGCATCTTTGGAAAAAGGAGCTTTAACTAATTTCTTCATGATATCTAAAGCCACTGACCATGCAAGTTCCATTCTGCAAAGAGGAAATGCTAAGTATCATTTGTTTGTATCCAGAATTAATTTGTGAGGCCTGAGTTTTTAAATGGAGTTATCCAAAACAAACTTAACGACTCTACTGTCAGGACTACTGCAAAATTCAGTGAGAGCAAGCTGATAATCTGCACCTTTGAATGTTAAATTGAACCACTGTGACAAGAGAAATTTGGGATTAGGTATGTAATATCAATAAATTGACTTTGAAGAGTTTGTCCTGTCTGTGTGATGTATAGTTTGTTGTTTATTTTAACCAAGCAATTTATAAGAATTTATTATATAGTGGTGCAACATGACTTGATATCACAGCTCAGATTAAGTGTTCAGCTGAGTTATGTTAAATATGTAAGATATGGTGGAAACAAGATTTTCTCTACGACATTTTGATTAATAACTTCTGATGGAAGGATAAGTTCAGGCAACGCAGTTAAGACTTACAGGGGGAAAGAAAAGCAATAACACTATTATTTACACCAGATATTGCAGTGGAAATCCAGGATAGTGAGGAACTGGTTGGAGAAAAGCTCCTTCGAGTGTACCATTGAACCTTTCTCCGTTGTGCTCAACTAATGTTCCTTTGGTTTCACTTCTATGTATGTTGGAAGTCTTTATTTGTTAAATATGAACAGAAGTGAAATTTTAAAATTTTTCTGTAGGTTGAATTAGTTAATTTAGTGTTGTTTTTGATGTTATTGACATGTGCTGCTTTGAGTAGGGTTAATACTTTTATTTGCATTTCATTTTTGTCTAAAAATACCCCACATTCCAAAGACAAGCCAGCTTGTAGTGTTGTGAGGAACCCAGACTAGAAAAATTCTCATTTATCTAATTTCTGCACTTCGTTTTTTTGCCACGTACCCACATGGGTCTCAGTCAGTACAAGTCTGCACTCAGCTCTGCTGAAGCCAAGCTTCGCTTCAGCCTGTCTGCTTAGTATCTGCTTGCTTGAATTTTGTCCAGAATTTCTTTCAAAGAAGACTAAGTGTTCAGATGAGAGATCGTTTAAGGGCCTCTGAATAGCCAGAAACATTAATTGGTTCAGGAGATCCCTTTGGCTGAAAACAGAGGAATGGAGGGTACCTGAGGAAAGGTTCTTATATACTCGTCCTGTTCTTAGTGTTTTCTGGGTGTTTGCTAATGGCTGCTGTTGGAGACAGGTTGCCAGGTCAGGTGGACCCTTGGTCTATTTTATGGTCCTGTGGTAATATTTAAGCTTGAGCATCACAAGGTACAAGTCTACATGGGGCTGTTTAATAGGTTTATCTGGCCTCCACAAGTCATAGTGATCTGTTGCAGAATAGTGATATTAAGCTGAGGGAACTTGACCCGAGGAGGTTGCTGGATGCTGCTAGTAGTGCCACCATGAAATGACCTGGCTCCCCTGCCAGAGCTCTTCTCAGCTCAGCCCTGCCCCACGCACCAGCACCAAGAGGGGCTTGTGCAGTGCTGGTGCTGCATGGAAAGGAGACAGGCAGCCCCTGACCCAGCAGGATGTCATCCTCAAGGACCTCAGGATAGCTCTGTGTGGTGGGTTAGAGTGGGGTGGGATTCAGAGAGCAGCCATCAGCTCAGACACTGGTGACTGGGAGCGTGGGTTTAATGAGCATCTCTTGGTTTCTGCTCAAAATGTTTCGGTCTGAAGTTTTATTTTATGCACACAAAGAAAAACAGAGATATTTGAATATTCAGATGGCTTGATTTGCTGTATAAGACAGTTGGCAAGTGTACATGCCACACATCATTTGGATTTGATTTTCCTTTTGGTTTTAAAACGTCCGTTAAGTCACCACTCTGGTACAAAAAAAAAGAGGACAGTTTTTGTTAACTATAAACCCTTCCTATATTGTCTGTACTCGGAGAGGGAGAAACAGTAGCTATTTTCTCCAGAAAATCTGGATTTAAGAGTATGCATTTGTAACTTCTGCGCTGCTAGATGCTACTAGACTATTGCATTCTTTCCAATTATCCAAGCAGCCCTCAGGTATTTTAAAATAAATAATATCTCAGGATTTGCTGACTCCATCAGGAAAGTTTGGCCATTTTTAGTTTTAACTATCAAATATGCACCTTAATCTGAAATAGCGTTAAAGTTGCCATTGTTGTGTTGGTAGTGATAGTACCATTAAGCTCATCTTTCCAATAAGAAAATAGCTGAATTTTTCTCCTTGCTGTTTTGGTCTGTATGGGTAGTCACACAAGAATGAGAAAATGTCCTCCCTGGAGATTTGTTTTTAATGTGCAATAGAGCTAAAGAGTTGGACTTTTATGGAAGGTCAGTCCCCACAAACCACAGTTCACCTCATTAAACATTTTGATGTAGTAAGAAACACTGTCCTATTTGCTACGACAAATGTTTAGATGGCTGAAATCAGAAGAAATGGTCCTCAATGTCATTATCTAGATTATGGTGTTGCATTCTTCAAGTATTTGCATGTTACATGTCTGGTTTGCACACAGTTACTCAAGTAACTTCTGCACAGGTTTCCACTGCACTAATCCTGAGATCTTCCCAGTTAGAGCTGTTTTCTTTCTTTCTTCTGAAATGTACTTGGTTCTTCTGTCTGTCTCTTCTTGTTATGTAAACACTCACATTAGGACTAGCCAATCCTAATTTTATCAGGAAGTAGGAGAGAAATTAAATCAGAATGCCCATTGTGAACAGGTCCTGGACAGAAATGGCCTTGGCACATCTGCGTTAGTAGCGTCGCTGTGGTGCTTTATGCTGGCTCCAAAATCGGCTGCAGTTTTTCGCTGTTATTCATTACAAATTTTTCCTGTGCCCTTATAATACCATGATTACTTTCCTTACTGTAAATCTTAGAGGGACTTTTGGATTTTGAAAGGGAGCAATATTTTCACAAGGTACTTGATTTCTTCTGAATATGTGAGCCCAGTGTCACACCATAAATTATCTTTCCTGATCTATCAATGGCAAACATTGATTCCAACTGCGAGGGCATGTGCTGCTTATACAAATGTCTGACACTGGATGCAAGCCACCTTTTTACCATGTTAATTGAAGATGGATAGCAAGGACTTGAGATCAACAAATGGCCCTGTTTGTCATGTTGTTAAAACTCAATCTGTCTGACACTGGAAATGTTTTTCAGCTCCTTAAAATGAAAGGGAAACTGTCAGCTTGAAAATCACTTGTCTAACAGAGCTGTCATCTTTTCCTTTTCACAGTACTCCTCAAATAAAAGCTCAAACACTAGATGAAAAAAAGGCTAGAAAACGCATCTTGCCTTTTATGGAGATGCAGAAAACATTGTCCAGGTCGGGGCTGCGGTGGGACAGATCCATAAGCGCTGACCCAGCCCTGCTCCAGAGTGTCCCTATGCGGGGGTAGGTAGGTGCCGATGTCATGTCAGGAAGGGTGAAGGCTGGATTTTGAGGAGTATTGGGACAAGGGAGACAAGTGTGTACAGAGCTGCTTTCCCCAGCTGTGAGCATTGTCCCTCCAGAAGTTTCAGAAAAATGCCTTAACTCTCATTAGTGCTAATGGCACAGCATCATTTCACCTGGGTCTTTTGTTAGTGACGGTCCCAGGCACTGCTGCTTCTCACACTGAAAATTTTGTTGTGTTAGATGCTATATAAATGTCCATGAAATACGAGTAGCTCCTTTTCTCCACAGGGCAGATGCTGCATTCACTGCTGATTTAAGACTTGGCGTCCAGGTTGTTGGGCTCTTGTTTGTCTGCTACAACTAGTAGCCCATTAATTTTTGTGGCTGTAAATGTTATGAAGTCATCCCTGGGTTGCTTCTTCTTGCAGTGCTACAGAGAAAAATTGAGTTTTCCATTTATAAAGGCTTTTGAATAAACTAGACAATCTCTACAATGAGTAGCCAAGAGGATGCCAGCTAATTGTTCAGTAGTAGCTACTGGTGAGCTAGTTAAAGTCAGAAATTATTTGGAAAATAATATATAAAGCACTGACTTTTTCTCCCCCTTGTCCCCACCTCCATGGGGACCCAAGGTGAAAAATCCCCTGTGCTATAAATGCTGAGGAATAGATTTGTGCACGATGTCTGTCTTCTCTTGACTACGTTTGCTTGGCTATGTCTTCCTTGAGAGGGTATAGGAGACCTCCACAGGCACGACTGTGTATGCTCTGTGTGCTTCCTGAGGTATGGGTTCATTCTTATCTAGATATGCAAATATAGGATTAGTTCTCTTAAGCTTAGGAATATCTTAAACTGTGATATTTTAACATATGTATTAATTAATTTTAATGCTGTTCAGTAAAAGTCTGAGATGTTTCCAATTCACACCAGTGCTACCCTCTTGCTACGTTATACTGAGACATGAAGTGGAGGAAGAGATGCCAAGGGATGTGTATGAGCCTGTAAGAGCTGCTGTATGTCTGGTGACTTTGAGAAGGCACGCTGATTTACACCGGTCATGGGTCTGCCCTCACTTCCCATTTGCGTTAATGGGATTTGTGCATCCGGCTTCCCCAATGTACCGTGAGGAAAATTGGTCGTACGAAGATTAACACTAGTGTGATCATAACATCCAGTGGTTGTTACAATAGATCTGTTCATCAATACTTTCTAGACACATTCAATATTGTTCTGTTTCATAACAAATTACTGTAAGTTGCCCTTCTGTTTTATTCCCTTATTGCATTTTCACAGCGCATTATAGGAATGATAAAATTCCATGAGCCATAACTCCTAATGGCAGAGATGATCAATCTGACTTCTAATTTGGAAGAAAAAGAACATACACAGTGTACATTTTGCTCTAGTGTAGAATAATAGTCCTGCTCGTCTTTGTGGCAACATTGGGACATTAGCGGTAATGATTAGCAGTAACGGCTTTTAACAATAATTTATTTCTAGGTATGTAAATGTATCTGATTCATTGGTCTCAGAGCTAATGCCAACAATATCATATAAGCAAGTAAGAATGTGCATCTTTCAATACGTCTATAATTCAGAGCATTCCTGACATCTTTTTAAGGCATAGGAAGTACGCTGTGCACAAAAAGGTGAACTTGCCCCGAGGGTCTGGTCTGCTGGTGCCAGGTGAATCAGTGCAGTCTGTGCGATGGCTACCTGCAAATCTCCTCCAGAAAAAATGTATTGAATTAATGTTCAAAGTTGAGTTTCACTTTTAGTGAGGCTACTTGCACTGCGCACGGCATCGTCACAGTTCTGGATAGATAGGAGGGATCTTTTTCTGCTTAATCTTTACTAAAAATTTCTGTTGAGAAGCTGTTTGAAGGCTGACGGGCCAGTAGTGTGCTGGAATTTCTCTGGAGCAAAGGTGGGAGGGTTTCCTTTTTGCTGACAAACCAAGGCAGATGGTACGCTGAAGCCTTCCAGTTGCTCCTCGAAAGCACTTAAAAGTAAATCTACCGTTTGCAATCTATTGTCTATTTAAATCTATTTAATTTGCAATTAACAAGACACCTCTTACTCTCTCAACTTAATTAAAGAGCTACTGACTCTTAGAAGGATTGAAATGCAATAAAGAAGATAACCTAGTTAGGGTATAATTAAGGGAATTTACGTAAGTAATAAACATGGTATTGCTGCCTTCTGAAAAATATACCCTGAACTTGTGTTAATTTTAAAAAAAACTTATATTAAAATAAGTGTTCAGACATTTAATTAGATAATAAGATAGCTATGGCAAATTGATTGTATGTAATTTCCTTTAAGTAACCATTGAAAGCATGACACACCAAATGGCCTTTGTGTGATCTGTCAGCAAGGCAGGTTTTAACCTCTGCATCTTGGATTAACCCCTTCTGGGCTGCTGCTGATTTCAACTAAATCCTGCAAGTGCCTACATTATGTCCTCCAGAGAGGCAAGATGAAAGGTGATTAGAAGTATGAAATAAAAATTATCTCCTCGTTTAAATGCTTACTTGACCTTGAGTTGAAAACAAAGCATTAATTTTCCAGGATTCTGTCTGGAGCAAGGAATAAGTTAAAAAAGCATTGTGGCTGTGCTCTGGTGGCAGGTACTTATTTTGTCCTGAATGTTATAAGACAAGTAAGCATAGCTGCATGGGCTTATAATAAAATAGAAAATAATCTTATTAAGTAATAGGATTTTGATGCCAGTTCTAGCAGGTGTACCTGCAGTGTGTTTTGAGATACAATCTACAGTTCACTTTGAAATTTCTTTGGTTTTTTGAGGAGGGCAAAAAGAGCCCAAGTATTTACAAGGGAATACTTGGTGCAGAGGTGAGCCTGCAAGGTGCTCGCTTGTGCCGCAGGAGAGTGTGTTGGCTCCTTACGGGCTTTTGGTCATGGCTTGTGCTGCACGAATCCCTGAAGCACCACAGCTGGGTTTCTTGTAGCTCAGCTTCTCTTCGTGCCAGTGGGTTTCCAGCTGGCTGCTTGATCAGAGGTGTATGACAGTATGCTCCTGAAGCTGCTTCACCACCACAAATGGTAATGTGCTCTTCAATCGCACGTCTGCTTTGCTGGATGCAGACTATGCACCATTTATTGTGCATAGGGACAACCAACAGAAAGATATTTCAGAGTGAAGTAACAAGTGTTGCCGAAGGGCAAGCTTTCAGGCTACATCGCTGATGTGAAGGACAGGATCATGTGGTCTGAGCGTAAAACGTGTCCTTCTTGTGTGTATACAAAAGAGATAGCTTGGAGATGTTTTCCTGTCTGGAAGAAGAAATGAGATCACTGTTAACAGAAGTATTCAAAAGCTGTTTATATACAACATGAATATCTAACTGTATTTCAGGTCTGCCTAGTGCCCCATTAGCAAACCAAGGTTTTTTGGGGCATCTGGGACTTGATATTGCCCAACTTGCGAGACTCTGACTGAATCTGTCAGGGCTTTCTCTTCAGCTTTACACATCCAACAAGAAACCTGTCCTTTTACATATTCTGTTTCAAAGGGACAAATTTCTACCTGTCTAGCTTGAGATGAAGTGTTTGAAACACTAGCAAGTACATCCAAAAACCACTGTTTTAGTTGCCACGCCATTAGATTGGGCACAGCTATACCTTTAAATGATGCGACCACAGCAGCTAGGGCCATTAACACTGGTGACAGAATGGCAGACGTGTTCTGATTAAAACAAAAAAAAACAACTCTCCCACAAATTGCATTAAGCCCTTCTTTGCATTTTGAAAGGCAATATGTGCTTTTTTGCCTGCCACGACTGTCAGCTGGTGTGTGCTGTCTCTAACCAAGCTGACACCTACAAATTCACGATCTGTGCTGCCACTTCCACACAGAGCATTGCAGCCCGCAAGCCCTTTTCCCTCCTCCAGAAATCTCTTGCCTTGCTTGCTGGCCACGCTGCAGGCAGTTTCAGCCAGCAGGGGAAATTAAGACTTTCCCAGAAAGGTTCATACTCTGCATTTGCTATTAGGGACTTCAGAGATGCCTGGTTTTAATTTTGGAGTTGTTTAATTTTTTTAAGGGAGCTGTTATAGCTACTTACTTTTGAACTAAGTGCGTAATGTTTCTATTTCTACTCTAAACTACAGTCAGATGGTAATTCATCTGTTTCTGTGCATCGTCATCTAAAAAACCTGAAGAACAAATGCTTCATTGCTGTATTTAATAATCTTGGCTGGCCATCCCATTTTAATCGGAGGCTGGAGTGTCTTTGAGTCGAAATGTGTATTTAGAGACCATCAGAACCAAACCACCAAGGCTTTTGTCAGCGTGGTGACATTGTTTGGTTAGATGAGGAACTTGGAATATATTTACATGCCTTGTAGCGATATAACGAAAGATGACAGATTAATTAACTGTTGGAGCTGGGCCAAGTAGAGGACACTGTGGCCTAGCAGGTGCCCCGTTCCCCATGCGAAAGATCGTGTTTGTTCATGCACTCACAAACTCATTAGGCTCAACCTGAGTTATTTGGTACGAAGTGTTATTTGGGTAATTGCTGTTGCATTGTTTGAGTGAGCTTGTGTGCAGAAGACATTTGCGGGGGTGGCATTGGGGTCTGGCAGGCCAGGGGGCTGCAAAAGTTTTTTGACTGAAGGGAGTCAATCCAACTGGGAGCGTAATAGTGACAAAACCCAAGAAGAAGTGTCCGTGGCTTGCGCTTCTCTGCCCAGATGTGCCTGTTTGGAGCAGAGCTACCTCCAGCAAGAAGACATGGGGACTTTTCCTCTGTTCCACAGCACGGATGACAAACTTTTTTTCAGTGGGATAAAACAGTAGGAGTTGCTGCTCGTACCCTCTTTCTCCTCTCTGCCGTGCTGGTGGAGGATTTCAGTATTTCTTAGTCAGGCTCAGATGCTTGATCTGCTTTTCTACCTGCTTCAACTTTGTTATGGAGACTGCATACTGCAATAGAGAGAGTCACTGTTAGGAAATGTTTACAGAGAGGAGGAGAAATATTTTTTTTTTTTTTTTGAAAAAGAGAGAACATTGTTCCTCCAGTCAGATGTTGATTTAGTGGCTGCGTATCAATTATCTGTTTGAACAGGTTTCATTACAGAAAGTGCAAAACCCCTGAGTATGTTTTAAAATATGCTAATCCTTACTTAGGCAGGAAATGGAAAAGGCTCATTTACAGTTTAATTTGTAATCCATGTGAGTTGCTATGTTGTATGCTGGGACATAAATAGAAAAGCTGAAGTGGAAAGGACAGCTTGCTCACAATAAACAGGTGCTGCTGCTTTGCTTTTTCTGCTTACCCACTCTCATCAAATGTCAACGCACGAGCCACAAAATGTTGAGCACAAACTCCGCCAAAACCGTTTATTCTGTGCTTTTCCTTTTGAGGGATAACATACGGGCAAGAACTTATAAATCAACACTGATGAGGAGGGAACAAACAGGTTGTTTTCTGAAGTGGTGAGCACCCACACAAAGCGCTGTTACAGCCCTTTTCTTTGGCTGGCAATGTTAATCCAACAGGATCAGCAGGCAGCCCCAGAAAACACCTGAAAAAAAGCAAAGACACCTTCCCCACTCAGGTCCTTTCCACTGCTGCAAATGTACTGGGACAAAGAAAGTTCTTCCTTTCTCTTTTTTCTTGATTTTCTTTCTGTAAAAATCTGAGTTGCACAAATGAGCTCCCCCCCCAACTTTTCCCCTTTAGTAGTTTGTAACATTAATGGAATCAACTAATCCCTCTGATTAAACATTTATTTGGGCAAGGCTACCAATTCTGCTGTCAGGCCTCCCACCAATTCTGCTGTCAGGGCTCCCATACCAGTGTTTAATCAGTTGTTTGATGCTGTTGTTTTCTGGATGAAACAAATACTACTCTCTACAATTTCAGACCTGGGCTGCAGGCTTCTCCTGTTTGAGATTGCTGGAAAGAAGGTGGAGTCGACAAACTTGCAAGTGTGAATCCTTCTTGAAATACTTGGCTCTGCACATGTTTGAAAATCAAGAGGAGAAGATGTGGTGGAAGCCTGGGAGGGAAAATCTAGCTGCGGCAGGAGCTGCAGTGGCAGCCCTGGGCCCAAGGGGTGCCCAGAAAGGTGTGTCCCTTTTGCAGGACTGTTGTAAACACAGCCCTAGTGGGGTGGTGACAGATATTCGAAGCAATGGGACAGGGCATATTTGATATAGAGCGGCAGAGTTTAATTATGGACAAGAATCAAATTGATATTCATAGGGTGATAAATAAATAATGTGTATGCACTCACAGGGAAGGACAAGAACATTTTTCTGAAGCCAAAGAAATAAAATCAGCAAAACAGAAATTAAAAACGGATCCATTTAGCAGCTTCTGGTTACATGACGAATGCATCAGTTTGTGGGCTCAATCCTTCTGTTTCTCAAGGAGTCATTTGTGCCTGGGCTAAAAGGGTGTGAAATGGGCTGGGGTCACATTTCTCATCCTCTGATCTCTGCTCTGAGATTTCCAGCTAACATTTTCTCTCCTCAGGGGGTGGATTGAGCCTTGGGAGGCTCAGCAGCAGCCAAAAGCTAAAAGGACAAGAGGGAAAACTGAGGAGCTGATTTGATGGTGATGGAAATAGAAGGGAAAGTGGGGCAGTATTTTCCCTGGTTGGCTGAGGCAAGGGTACAAACCACCACACGCCTATTCAGTAGGAGATTTTAATATGGGTTAGCTTTTAGTTAGACCTTCTCAGAAAAGGCTGGGCAGCTTACATAGGAGGGTCAATGCATCAGTGCAATAGCTGCTTTTTTATTTTCCTAATTTCAGCAAAAGTCCCCTAAAGAGTTGGTGCTTCTGACAAAGCTCCACTCCGAGACGTGCGTGTTTCTTCAAGATAAGTCTCAACTTTCGCATATAACCTGATGTTTCTGGTACATGCAGCTGCTGACATGAGCTTGAAAGTGGGAAGGAAATTATCTGAAATGAGAAAATTAATGAGAAAACTAGAATATTATACTTTCAACAACATGCTTTAAGTTTGACTCTTGGATTTTGGGAGTGGATTTGGGGGCTTGCCTCATAATATTTTTAATATGTGGTGCTATCTATGTTATGGTAAAAACCTGAGATAACTGGCAAAGGCTGACAGAAAACGGCAGCCTGGATGCATCAGGGACTTGGGTGACTTCAGTGACTCAGTGAATCTGTCCACTGAGCACCTTTGCATGTCTCAAAATGGCTTATTCTGAGCTATGCCTGAGACGGTGCTTTGCTGCGGACTGAGCAGCATGTAGTTCTAGAGATAAGACAGGAGGGAGACACCCCCCCAAATGTGTGTGTGTGTATATATATATATATATGTAAAAGTTTTTTAAAAATTTATACAAAGAGGGCCTTAGGTCATGCTTGGCATAGCTGAAGCCCAACGGGGTGAGGCAGCTCTTTGGTTTTCCTCCGCTTCCATTCCCCCCTGCGCTCAGCAGCTGGCTTCCCCAGCGTCTGGGGGAGGCCTGAAAAATGCTGTCTTAGCAGAGAAGAGTTTGACAAGCATGGAAAAATTAGTTTTTAATTAATTTTCTTCTTGTTTAAAGGAAACATGGAGGATGTAGCGTGGAAGAACAAGACCTGGAACAAATTTCTGACTGTAGCAGTAATAATTTTTCTCTTAGTTACATGCTTTTTTTAACCTTGGCTGCTGTACCTACACAAATGTCCTTCAGCAAGAATTAAAAGAACAGGTAAAAGTGTGATAGAGGCATTGTTTTCTTTTCAAAGGTTCTAGGAGGTTTTTCAGAGTTTTCCAGGAGGTATCAGCAGTACTTTAAAGCTTTCATTTTCTGTGATGGAGAATTCTGCAGAAGTTATTCATCTAAAATAAATTAAAGGAAGAACCCCATGTGAAGGAAATTGCAAATGTCATCATCCAGTCCCACCCTTGAGGAGCTGGGTCCTCACTGTCACCTCAGGCTGAGTTTGCAAGCTTTGGGCGCTGCATCTTTCGGCAGGGTTTCTTGCCACTGGACTCTTGGCTAGCGGGCTGTGCTGGTACTGTTTCCCTTTCTGTATTGTTGGTAAGTGTCAGCCATGTGGTTGGCTCTGGAGATCTTCTTGTAAGCTGTGGGACTTGGCAACTTCCAAGTCCTGCAGAACCCCAGCTTTCTTGACAATAAAGCAAATTTTTACCCAGGTCCTCCGAGAAAAGCCTAGAAAATGTGACCCAGTGTGAATAAATCAAAAGGCAATTAAAATAATTTTAAATACTTTTTTAAAATTAAAAACGTCACGGAGATGTGTTTTCAGAATTGGAAATACTGCTTTATGGCCGAGGGGAGAAACAGCTCTATTTATACTTCTCTTTCATCATCTGTAGTTGGCTTTCATAGGAGGTGTCGGGATAATCTGGTCCAGGTCCTCGGCTGGTGTAGGCTGGCAGAGCTCTGCAGGCTTGACAGAGGCTCAGCCAAGTTATGCTGTTTTAGAAGCCAGGAAATTAATCATAACAACATAGAGAGCACTTTCCACCTGAGGATCAGCAAGTAGACAGGGAAGCCCAGGGAATAGTCATGGCATGCATCTGCAAGGGAGAACGTTACTGGAGGTGACGGTTAGTTCAGTATCATGTATCATGTAGCTTTTTGCGATAATAAAGACAAAGGTGGGAGGACGTGCAGCCCTAGAATGGCACAACTGGGAACGTAAAATGCTGTCCTTTAAATCCTGCTGTTTGTCAATGCAGCAACGTTAGTGAAAAATGCAGGTGGCAATACAGGTGACGTTGCCAGTCTCAGTGTTTTCAGTCTGTTTTTACATGGCCAGTTAGTAAAGAGAAAGGATAATCAGTGGAATAAAAGCTTGAACACATTTCATTTCAGAGCTCGCTGTCAGGAGGCCTTAAAAGCAAGCATGGGCATTGCAAGGAGATGGGTCTTTTCTCTTTCAAAATCCGGCAGAGTCCAATAAAATAAGGCAGATTGACAGGCACAAAAAATTACGGTCAATTTACTTTTGGAAATGAGGACCATTGGGTTGATAGTGGGCAGATTCACTCGCTGAGGTCTGCTTTGGGGCTATCTGATCCAACTCTTCTGTGTGATCGTAGATATCATCTTAAAGCATCATCATACTGTTGCATGATTTTTCACATTGCGATAATTAAGTGCTGGGATGCTCGATAAGTGCTAGGGAGAGCTTGGGCTGATGCACAGTGAGTACTGAGCTAAGAAAGCCGCACTGCTGGAACGGATGTTTTCTTAACCTCTTGTACTTGGTTCTGGCTGGATATTTTATTAAATGATCTTTTAAAACAGGTCAGCTGGGTAAATATAATCAAGAAGTCTGCTTGTGAGTTAGATCAGCTTTAAAAAAAGCACTGCACTGTTCAAATCATTAATAGCCAGCAGGGTTAGAGATGCAAAAGAAGATAAATCTGTTGCGTAGGATTGTGTGGGATGGAAGGACCTCTGCAGACTCTCTGCCTGAGTTTTACCCCATGCTAGCAGGTTATTCACCTGTGGTTTAGAAGTTCACTCTCAGTCTTTTTTCCCTGTTTTAATTTTAACCCTGTAGCACAGACATCAATGGGATTATATCTACTTAGTTCGGAAGCTCTTCTGGGGAGGGACTTCATCTTCTTGCTTGCCTGCTTAACATCAGGCACCATCATTTGCTACAGCACATTGCACTACTACACTAAGACACCTAGCACTGGAGAGCAAGCTGGGTGCCTAAAAATGGTCGCTCATGTATGCATGGATCTGGAGTGGAACTGGAGAAATAGGCACCAGGTTTGGAAAAACAAGTTGCCTCAGCCCAGAACTAGTGGAGCCCTGTGAAGTCCAGCTCGATCTCACATGGGTTTTGATGTGTCTAATATGGGGGTGAGCACTTTTGACAGCTTTCCCTCAGTAGAGACACTGATAAGGTGTCTCTTTCCTCTCAATGCCAGTTTGCAGGAAACTTGTAGGAAGTGCAGAACAGAAAGGACAAACTGGGTAACATTGGGCAGTGGGCTCAATACATCATCACCGCACGTGCACAGGCTTTGTTTCCCTAAAAACACAAATCCATTACATGTCAGGCTCTCAGCTGAAAAGCTGTCTGAAAGGAGGAAGAGGAGAAGACAGTGAAGAAGGATAAAACCCAGTGTTAAGATGTACAGTAATGGGTTCATAAGGGCAAAGAGAGTAACTACGTGAGAGTAGGGATGCAAGGGGGGTTATGGGGAGGTTGCAGGAGGGAGCTGGTGCAGGATCCTTACTGGGGCTGATGCCCAGCCCTCACCCTGGCCAGGCTTTAATCCTGCTTGGCAACTGCACTCTGCCCCTTGGCTGGGAGGTTAGAGGAGAGGGGACCTTTTTTCTTCTTCTTTTTTCTTTCCCTTCTTTTTTCCCTTGCTGGATATCCTTTCTGGAGCATCTCCGCCCTGTCTGTCTCAGCCGTGCTTGGCTTCAGCGCGCCTGCGTGCTCTGATGCCCTGGGCTGTGCTTAACACGTCCCCAGGAAACCTGCCCCCCCTGCCCCCTGGGACCAAATTTCAAGGCATATCCCTATTAGCTTATTTTGATGTTTTTATCTTTCTGTGATCGAGAACCATTTTCTGCAGCCAAAACAGACACTTTCCCGACGGCGTTGAGTGAATTTTTAGCTCTCCTCTGAGGAGAAGACTTCAATAAAAGATGAGGCCGCTCACCACGCTGGCTGGTTCGAGCGCTGTAACGTCTCCGGCGGCTCCTGCCTCTTGCTGTAAGTTTACACTTGTATGAACATCGGCTCGGCTGCCCAGTGTTGCTGTAAGTGAAGGTTTGCACGCAAACATGGCCTCCACAAAAGCCACCTCAGGCGAAAGCGCTTCCCGCAGCAGCAAAGTGCAGTGTTACGCGGAGTCTCCAGTGGGAAACTCTGCCAGCTGCTTGGCAGCGGCGCGTGCGTTTGTCGCGAGGGAAGGGGGTCCCTTCCCTTCACCTGCCCCCTGGCCGGGGAGCGTGGCAGGTTTACTCAAAGGCACCGGGCGGAGATCGCCCGTGATTTCTGGTGGGGGGCATGTCACCGCAACAAAGTTTTGCTCAGCTGTGGGAGCATTTGTTGAAGGCTTGATACACGCGAGCCTTCCTCTCTGCAGAAACGCCACGGAGGCCCTGTTGCCCTCCTTTAACCTCCTGAGCGCCCACCCTCGCTTGCTCCAGCTATGAAGAAACAAAACGCAAATAAAACTGCCAATTTTCTTCTGCAGCCTGTGAGGTGCAGAAGTTCTGTGGGTCATTCAACCCCCTCTTCTCCTTCTGAAGCTGAAATGACTGAAAATCCACAGGAAATACCGGAACGGTGGGGGGAATAATAAATCAGGTTAGTTTTTTCACCTGCTGAAACCTCCTGGGTTTCTTTTATTCATGAGGCTAATGCTTCTGTCTCGCTGCCCTTAATTACGGGTTGGGAAACTCCTCGTTGCTTCAGGGCCACCCCTGCTCGCGGTAGTGCACAGATTAAGTGCTGGAAGCGTCCTCGGGGTGCTGCAGCTCCTGCTGGCAGGTGGATATTTGCCCAGAGTGTGCAATACCCAGGTGAAATTATGAGGATCCTGCATGCCATGAAAACACAGCTTCTGGCTTCACCGAAGTCGGGTGTTTTGTGGGAAGTGTTTGGGGAGGTGAGGAGGACAGGCAGGAAGGCTCCACAGCAGGCTCGGGGCAGAGATGCGCGTGAAAAGGGCGTAGCGGAGAGCAAAACCACTGTCATGGCAAAGCCCCGTGAAGTTGGTGGAACTGCACTCTGAACTACTTCAGAACTGATGCACACAAAACAGGGAGTAATTATATCTGTGCGCCTCTTGGAAGTTCTCACACTTTCTGTGCCTGCTTTCTGGGAATTTCAAAAACAGGCTGAGATTGTCCCACAAGCCCAGCTGGGGGGAGCTTGCCTGGATAATAATTTTCAAGGGCTGTCCCACTTATTTCCCTGTGCCGTGCAGCCATCTGCAAGTGAAGGTCTGGGGGAGGAAAATCTGGGAGACACGTTTGAAGCTGATGCTGAAGCAGGTCACCAAAGGAGAAATGCTGGAAATTTTCAGGAGCTGAGACCTGGGGAGTTTTAGGAGGCTGCAGGGCAAGGGAGCCACAGGAAGGGAGAGGGACACTCGCAGCAAAGCGGCTGCAGCTACTTAGCTGAAGGGGAGGTGGTTAGTTTTGCAATATATTTGCAGGAGTACTGACTTCTACAGCATCTTCTCAGCCAAATATTTAATTTTTCTTTAGCTGCTTATCCTTCTGTGGCTGTCTGCACTGCAGCGAAGCACGTGGGAAAATTCTGCTGCTGAAAATGGGAGTTGATAGAGGGGAAACTTTTCAAAAGCAGGTGGCTCCTTGGGGTCCCAGAACCCACTGAGTTTCAGGCAAGTTAATTCAGCCACTCAGGAGCTTTTGAAAAATTACTGAAAGTCTCTCCCCTCTCATTATCGTGGACCGCCCAGAAGGTAGCTCAGACTTCTGTAATCCTTAAATCAAATATGACAGCTCCTCTCCTGTATTGGTTTTCATTTTCACACTGACTTCAGGGTGGATATTTCTCTTCCTCCTTGTTACCAGGGGACGGACGATAACCATTTTTAAAAGAAACAGCAAATATTATCTGTTTTTGTATTTAGGCGTGACAGCTAATGCTGATTGCTGCGGCTTTGGTTATTTCTGTAGATTAAAAAGGTAGTGCTTTGAAGGGGAAACCCAGAGCTGTGCTAAATGCAGTAGTATTATTTATGACTGTTTGCTTTTTTTTTTTCCCCCAAAATCTCCTCCATAAAGTCAACACTTGGCATGAAAATCCACCTTAAGATATCAGACTGAAGTGTGTAAGAAAAAAACCAATAACTTCCAGCAGCACATTTTTATTAACCTGGAAATAAAAAAGTCCACTGTAAAATAGTGGAATATTTCTTTGAAACCTTTTTTTCACCTTTCTATACACATTTTCTCAAGTAGTTTAATCAGGCAAAAGCTTCCTTTATCAGTTGACTTTTTTTTGATACCTACTGTCATTCCTGACGTTTTGGGAAATCGCTCATGTAAAGTGTTGCAAAGAAAGTGCTGTCAGTTATTCATCAGGTTTTATGTCATGATTTGGGAAAACTGACCTTGATTTACTTGTCCCATTAGAGACTTAATCAACGAAATGAACGTGCATTTTTCTGTAGCACTAAGAAAGAACAGCAAAGCCTCTCAGTCACTTTTTCCAGTTAGCGCACTCAAAAAAGCCGGCAAAAATATGAATTGGGTGGTTGATTATATTGATAGATCCACAGCTATTTTAAATGCCTTGCCCTGCTTCGCTACTGTTTGCTCATTAACACCAGTATTTAAAAAGCGCTCCGTTGAACTGCTTCTTTCCCGTCCAGCACTGTCCAAACCTCATAACCAGCAGCAGGAGCAGAGAGAGCCTGCTCGGAGCCTGCTGCCGTGACAAGAGGCGTGGTGGGCGAACGAAATGAAAGAGGCAATTATTTCGTTTTCAAACTTTTGTTTAAATAAACTATCCCAACGGGAGGCTCGGCGGGATGCAGTGAGAATCACCGTTTGGGGTCTGGGAGGGCGAGCGCTGCTGCCAAATATTTCTTTGCCCTGCTAATCCCTTTGGGAATTCTCATCCGCTTAAAATGAGGTGCCTGCTCAAGTACCTTCCCCAGTCAGAGCCATGGCCGAAGAGTAATAATGATGTTAGCAAATGCAGCAGGAAACAAGCCGAAGATCAAGAGTGTTTGGCACCCCGTGGCTACCGCGTTACCACGCATTTGCACATAATTTTTAGGCTTTCCTTCTGCTCCCTGCATCCCTCCTCCACGTGAAAGCTTTGGGCAGAATCTTCCTTTCCTTTCCCCTTATCAACCATTCCAGCATATGGGGTGATTTTTAAAGGCAGGGGAAAAAAATATAAATACATGTAGCATCCACTTCTCCATTGCGCTCCCTGATTAGGAACTGGAGAGGCTCAAGAGGTGCTCACAAAGGGCTGATTACAAAGTCAGGGAAAATCAAAAATTCTCCAAATAGGGCTTCTCGTCTGCTGCTGTTTGTGCTGCTGTGCTTTTCGTGCAACGCTGGACCGTGCCCGTAATAGCTTTGCACATTTCTTTTCTGAAGTCGTCACTGGAGTGGCTACTTGTTCTGGGAAGCTCTTTTGAGAGGTTAAAGGTATTTTTTAAGAGTCGTTCACTACATGCTTAACATGAGCAAATATTTTAGAGGTCCACTTTGACAGTTGTAAGTAAATACAAGTCTGGTGTCACTGCACAGAAAGAATCTGAATGTTTCACCAGTAGAATAAAAGGAGTGGGTTTCTTCTAGACATTTATAACCACCATCCTCTGTGAGCAAAACCTCTTTTCATTCTGTGTTTTAAAAAGGCATTTAAAAAAGCTTTTACATCTTATATTGTGCGCAGACTGAGGTAGAAAGTGTGCCAGCTGTATTTTGCGGGTGTGTTAAATACAGTTTGTGATGAGAGTCTTGGCTGTGGGTGTTAAGCGAAGCAGAACAATACCAGCAAAATCTTCAAACTCGCATGCTTTCAACTTTCCTCGAAGTTCTCACTTGAGAATGGAAATCCAGCAGTAAGGGCAGATGACTGAAATGTGTTTTGCCATATCTGAAGATGATGAGGAATGTTCTCCTTTGGGCAAAAAGGGGTTAAAAAGTACCAGATTGTGGCATAATTACCAAATTACGACATCTAATTTGTAGGTTTAACTTGCTAATTATGTGCGACACATGGGTGGCGAAGGGTGAATACCAAGCACTAGCAGCCTTCCTTTTGTCTTTGGAAATTTGTTTTGATTGGGGGAGGAAGAGGAAAAAATCTGACTTTGCCACATGAGACTGTGCCTTAGTCTCTTGTGCCAGGCAGAATAAAAAACAGCTATACAGAGTAGTGGGCGATGTGTTCGTTTGAATAGAAATAGAGGGTGAGATACAGGCATTTTGCTGGTTTTAGCTGCCTGTAAGGTATTTGCATACACTTTCAGAAAAAATTATTCTCAGGGTGAAGACTAGCACCCTGAAGTTTTTATTGCCAGAGTGTGTTTCCAGGGCGTGTCAGGAGTGCTGGTGCCAATATTTGAGATGAGTTTGTGTGTGCGTGCTAGCCCTGTCTGCACAGACAGTCACACTGCATTTTTTTCTCCCCTTTGTCAGTAACTGTCAGTATTTGCTAGTCAATACTAAGCAGGATTATTTACCTTGTCAAAAATAGATGCTTTTAAATAAATTCTGAAGTAGGGACTATACCGTTCTCCCTTGCGTTTGATAGGCAGGGTTAATGTTCTCACAGCTGAAGATCTGGGGACTCAAGAAAAATGCAAATGGCCACAGAGAAGACAGCTTGAGAAAACGGCTGCGTGGGAACTTGACAGTAAGAGAAACGAGAAGGAACGAAATGACCTACATTTTGCTAGAGCGAACCTGATCGTTAATGAAAGAGAAGCGCATACAGTAATTTGTACCTTTATGTGTGTACATTTGTGATGTCCGTGCTCGCAGAAAAACCACAGTCTGTCTTGAAAGCATTCTGAGGTGTTAAATAGCTTTCTAGAAAAGCTGCTTCACCCATACAGCAGATGCATTTGAGCTGAATCTTCTCGGATTGCAGCAGTGGACTCGAAAAATTCAGCCAATATTGGGACAAAATGAAGCACTGTTTTTTCTGCTCATGCACAGGTAAACATTTTAGTTTTTAAAGGAGATGTTTCTCTGCAGTTCCTAGCTGTGTTTTAGTTAAAAACACAATAATCCAAAACAAAAAAACCAACCCAACCCATCCTGGCAACTATTTTAATTTTAATTTCAGTCTGAAGAACTTGCAGCCATTTGGGGGAGGGTGTGTGTGTGTGTGTTGCAGCACATGCTGATTAATCATTAGCAATAACACAATGCACTCAAATGAAACCCTCTTCAAATCAATAGCAATCCTGATGCATGGCAGATTTAAAGAGCTGCACATTTCACCTGAGAACAGTATTTTACCTTGGAGATAAGGGAAACTGTTACACTAAGCTTAGTTGCATTAATAATAACAATAATTACATATTGAATTAAATACATTCTACCTCACATAAGGCACATTGCAGCAGAGAAACCTTCATTAATAAGAGATGCAGAAATGTGTGGCATGGAAGAATGAAGACTGAATGGGGATTGCAAAGTCACTATTTCATTTGTAGGTTGGCCTGATTCTGCTGTTATTTTTCCTCCCATAAATTCAAACTCTTAAAGGAAACTGAGAAGATGGTATTTATTGTTCCTACAAACAAGGGTTACACACCAGATTGTTGTACCTTGGAAATTAAACCAGCTCATAGTTTAGAGCACACATGGGAGGACTGATACAGTAATTTAGAGACATTTCAGTCGTTCACAGCAATCTTTGTTTCAGGGAACAGTATCCATCCTCAAAAGCCTAAGAAATAAATACGTATAGTCTAAGAGAATAGGTGGCCAATGTGAATTCTGAAACAGAGGAAAGGCTCAAATTAAGATGTCATAACCAGACAGGCAAATGCAGGGTTTCCAGCACGCTGTTGTAGTTGCAGAAGCGCTCTTCTGATAGCAGATCTGCTTTCTCAGTTTTGCTTATTTTCTCGTTGGTCTGGTGTCTGGAGTTGGAAATACCTCAGGCCAGTTACACCCCTACTGTCAGAAGACCCCTGAGGCTGACTGCACCTTGAAGGGGGTGTCCTTTCACAGCAGGGGGGTATTGTACCAATATTTAAGGAAAAGGGGGAACAGAGCGACCGAGGAAGCTATGCTGCAGGCAAACAATCTGCTGTGATCCAAGGGAGCGAGTGAGGCGTCCTGCACGATTCCCGCCTTTCCCGTTTTAGTTGCAGGCTCTAGATTTCAGTGGTGTGAATTGCCCTGGCTAAACTATTCCGTTCATTCGCGTACATGCAATATACTCACAGTAGGGACAGCGAGTAGTAAAAGTTAATGTTAGTAATAATGATAATACAGCTGCGGAGAGACAGGTCCCAGCCCTCCAGCCAGCTGGCTGTAAGGGTGAGAGCCGATTGTGGAGCTGCCGCCCTCGGACACTTCAGCGTTCCAGCCATTTGTTCACCAGACACTGAGAAGCAGGGGTTTGCCAGGATTATTTTTCTTCCCCCCTCCACACGCACGCTCCTGAAGCCTCTCAGACCTCTCTGTCAAGTGCATACCCATGCATGTAGCATTTCAGTATGAATTTCATACAGAGCTTCAGCCTGTTGGAAATGCTGCTGAGGGCTGCTCTTTTCCCTAGGATTTCTCTGAAACCTGTCACACGGGCACAGGAGCAAAATCAGAGGCATTTTCCAGTGCTTGAGTTGCCTGTGTTGATAACCCTCAGTGCTCCGTTTTCCCTGGCTAATATTGATTTCCCTGTGCAAGACATGTTTGCACAAGGAGGGCACGCGTTTCAGGACACCCCTCGTGTCCTACATAGAGAAAGAAGAACCATCTCCCAGACATTGTTGCTCAAGCGAGGGGAAAAGCTGCACTTCCATCATAAGTCGTATTTTATCTTTTTTTTTCCCCAATTTTACCTTGCATGGCTCAGCATGAGTGGAACATGTTTGGTTTGATCCTAATTATTTTTTTTAATATTTTAAATCTCAGACGTTGAGACAATTTACATTAATTAAACTTCAGTTGGCTTTAAAATTGTCACGTATCAATTTCAGCAGCGTTTACAGAGAGCAAGATAGATGATTTAAATTACACGCCATATGGGGCAATGCTAGGGACATTTGCTATTGTGTTAATTGCTTAAAGCTACATTTTCTATCCCCCTTCTGAGTGAAAGCCGTTCGCTCTCATGTTTACTGAGTTAGGTGCAGGGTTCCCTGCTCAAAAGGAGTTTGTACAGATTTCTCCCCCTCCTGCCAGCTTTTGCCCTGCTGCAAGGATCAGCTTTTCAGGGGGGTTCTGCTGCTGTTGACTCCAGCGTCACCACTGCATTTGGTGGGAGGCAGAGGCAAAGCTGTCTGAGGGGTCCCCTACTAACACATCAGGATCCCACCAAATCCTCTTGGGGATTAAACCTGGGGAAGGCAAGAGCCTGCTGGCTATGAAAAAAAGCAGCCTTCTTCATCGCCAGGGTGGAGAGAGGCGTGTTTTGTCGGGTCCCAAAAAGAGTCTGAATTTTCCAGCCCCAGCCCTGAGAGCTGTCACTGTCATCATGGTTGTGTGTCGAGTTTGTTGGCAGAACAAGGACCAGGCACGCAAGTGATCCCCAACCTGTTTCTGCTGCAGGTGAATAAACATTTGCAAGCTGCAGATACTAATTTGCAGGTCTGCATCAAGTGTTGGTGAAGTGGTGCCTCTGGGGAAGGGGCTTGAGTGGAAACCAGTGGGCCCCTACGGATGAATTTGTACAAATGGGGGATACGGGTGCTACAGCTGGCCTGGAAGGAAAGGGCTTTCCAGGGTCAGCTGCAAGGCAGAGTAACGTCACTTTTCCTAAAGTTTGCGAGCGATGTGTTTGAGCGAGTCTGCTGAATCAGAGTGTTGTAATTTGTGGAGAAATGAGATTTAAATGCCTTGATAGCCCAAAGAACGTAGACTACCGAGTAGCATCCTCTTGAGGAATTTGGGGTTAGGGATTCTCTCCCTGGTGAAACATCTCACTTTTCCCTGTCTCTGTAAGAAGTTCCACATCCTTCTCGAAATCAGAGACAGAGAGGTCAGACAGTTAGAGGGCAAATATTCAGCATGCTCAGCAAAGCTGTCCTCCTTGGAGACCTCTCCAGGTGATCACTCAACCTGAAGAGGCTGAAACCAGAGGTCTTAGTCCCATTTTGAGTCCCTGTCAGACAGAAACCTTTGCAGAAAACCCTTCAGATATCAGGGTGACTCATTTTGCCTTGCAAGACTAGAAAGCACTTGAAGGTTTTGTCACAGCTGGCTTCAAAGAAGTGGGGAAACAAAACCCAGAAAGGTGTTAGGGAGGTGTTATATATCGCCGCATCTACCAGTTTGCAGTACATTTCTGCTCCTGACTGGTGCTTCCTGCTTCGCAATATTGTAATGGGATTCTCCCATAATAATATTTTAAAAGAATAAATAAATATCTGATGAGATACTGTGGATCTCTGCAATCTTTTCATAAATTCTGGAGAAGGTTAAAAGAGAATTAAAGATGAGATTAAAACAGCCTGGGTGATGCACTTCTCTGGCGTGTGGTAAAGCCTCTAGGTATTTATGCTGTGCTGTCTATGTTGCATGTTACATCTATATTAAAAAGCATGTGTGTGTCTATATATATACATATCTCCATAAAGGCCATGCAAGCTGTCTGTCGTCAATCAGGGTCCTGATTTCTGCTTGAGCTGTTGTAATAATAACAACAATAGGCTATGGCAGTATACTGTTTTTGAAGTGTCTGTGTTTCATATGAGTATGTTTTCGCTTCATTTTGGTCTGAATCTGTGTTAGGAAATAAGCCAGCTGCATGGAGATTGGAAGTCTTTTTTTCCTTAAATTTGGGGGAAATGTAATGCATTTTTTCTCTCTGACTCTGCATTGCAGAGTCCGGTTCTGGCACAAAAAGACGCTGAGCCCTTACAGTTAGCGAGAAGCGCCGGGCGAGAACAGGTGATGGAAAGAAACCGCCCCGTCTCCATTAATAGAAGAGGAATCCTCAAGAGCCTGTCAGAAATGCTGCCATACGCCAGGACAAATATTAATATTATTCCCAGCATTATAACTACATCATTCTGCTGTTAACATAGATCACACCTGCTACACTCAGTAGCTGAGTTCCAGAGCACTGGAACAGGCTGCCCAGGGAGGTTGTGGAGTCTCCTTCTCTGGAGATATTCAACTCCCGGCTGGACAAGGTCCTGTGCAGCCTGCTGTAGGTGACCCTGCTTTGGCAGGAGGGTTGGACTAGATGACCCACAGAGGTCCCTGCCAACCCCCACCATTCTGTGATTCTGTAACAATGTCCCTGGTTTCTGCAGGACCCCGCAGGAGCCTCAGGAGCACCCAGTAGTGGCACGACTCCTCCTAAATCAGGAATAATTCTTGCATGGACCTTGCTAGGGCCACGCACTTGGATGGCCCCTTCCCCTCCCATCCGGGCATGCTAGAGATGGAGGTGTCCCAGCTCTCTTCCAGCTGTGAACACCTCTGGAGGTCCACAGTCCCATTCCCAGTTCAGCTCAGTGTTAGCGTGAAGAGGATTAGGCCTTTTGGGGACAACCTCTATGTCTTGAGAGTTTCCCCAAATGAAGTCAGGTGTGAACGAAAAATACCTTCTTTCATTTGGGAACGAAACACATGTTTTTTCTGGTTTCTCTGCAGGAGAAAATATATCCAACTTTCCCAGCTGTAGCGCACCCAATGGGTTTGTAGAGGACTGGGGGAGAAGGATGGGTGACCCCCCTAAACTGGTATATTTATTTATAGGTATTTCTGTCGCATCAGATGCGAACACAACATGACTGAGATTTCTTTGATTAAATTCTGTATTTATGTGCATTATTTTTTACCTGTATCTAGCACAGAGCTTTCTTCGATATCTCTAAAAGGCAAACATTTTTCTTGATGGAAATGTACAATTGACAAATTGCTGTTGGGAAAAGCAGCGTTATTTTCACCAGGAAAACTCTTCATAGGAATAAAATATGACATTTACTCATTTTTCAAAGTGTTTCTCTCCGAAACTTCAATAACTTCCTGCTACATATCCTAAGTCATTCCTCAGGGTGAACTGTGAAGCTTCCTACCAAGCAGCTGTGTGTTGCAGGTGGGTGGAAAAGTCTCGCCATGTTTTGGCCAAGTTCTGCCTTTGACCTTCAGCTGCGTGCAGACAGAAAGCTCCCAGCTAAGCGCTGGAGCCCCGTGGCCCCCGGGGTGGGCAGCTCCCCTGCAGCTGGAGCAAGGAGCCACGGGAGGAGATAATTGTTCTGTCTTTTCCAAAACATTTTTCTGTGTTTGTGAGCCGTGTTTCTGGCTACCTGTATTCATCAACTTCACGTTTGGAATAGGCTATTGGCTGCACGCTAATAACCCCCTGTTCTTTAATGTTCTCTTTCTAGTTAATTAATCTATTTATGATAATAGTATGTCTCATTTTGTGCTTTCACTCTAGAGGGTGTGTTTGTATTATCCTGCTGTACAGCGTTGACTGTCCCTATTATCATTTATCATTAAAGACAGCAGCAACACTCCGGCCTGGCCTGCCAATAATTTTTCAATTAATTGCTTAGTAGTTGCTTTTTCTTTGCTTTTGGTCTTTGCCAGTGAATATGAGGTCTTTAAGCTTTCCATCTTACTTCTTCTTTTTTTATACTTGGCAACTGTCCCTTTTTTACGCTGCGGGATCTGAAGCCTGTGGTGTTGGGCTATGGGGAAAGCACCCAGGAGGGCTGGCAGGCAGGGCTGGCCACGCGCAGACTGCGAGCCAGCGGCGCTTTGGGGTCCGCACCCAGGTTTACCCCTCATGGGAACCAGAGCCCGCGAGGGGCAATGAGGTGTGGCTGGGACGTCCTGCCAGCACGGGGTCTGTGTCTGGCAGGTGGCACGCTCAGGCCAGGGGGCTGGGATAAATCATAAGGGTTCAGGGGATGTCCTCAGCCTTGGACTTTGCCAGGGAGCGTCTGAGAACAGGGCTGCTGAATGCAACTCCCTGGACTTAGTTTACAGGCGATGCCCCTGTGAAGCAGGATGGCAGCAACAGGCTGCATCAGTAGGTTTGTGTGTCCGAAGCTTTGCTTTATCTCAGCCGTGGGTCCCCCTTTCCTTGGGGCAGCTGTTTGCACGGTGGGTTCCTGTTAACGTCGGAGTCACAGCGGTTGTTTCGAGCGTCTGCACCCGTCTTGGATTATTGCGGCACGTTAAACGAGGGCCCGCGCTCGGTAACGGCAGCGTATTGCTCCCAGCTTCCGCTCTGTCACGGCGGCACGCACACTGCAAGGGACAGCAGCTATCACCCAACGCATCTGTGCCTGGCTGGTCAGGCTGCCACGTTAATGCTGGCGTCTGCCTACGTTTCAGCTCTCTGGGGCTGTGTGCTTTCTTAAAAGAGATGACAGCACATGAATTTAGAAAGCAGAATAGCTGCAAACCACTAAGTATGTGTATTGAGGGGGCAGCTGTGAAAAAGCCAGAGCTGATGATTAGTAGAAATGTTTGGATTTTCTTTGTTTACAAGCACTTCATTATAAGCTTGACCTGCTTACCTTAAATTTATTTTTGTTTCCAGCCACATGGCTAGTTGTTTCCTTCCACATTCTCCCAAGTGTTTTATTTTTAAGCAGATGCTCCTCTGGCCTGCGTTCATGCCAAGTTTTGTCTTATGTTCTTTGTCAGTACAACAATATGAAATATTTAATAAGAAGTTATCACTGTGGCCAATATAAAAGATTAAATAGGTCTGTCGGCCTCAGTTCCTGAGGAGGAAGCCTGGTATGCAGAGAGAGTCAGAAGAAACAGCATCAAATATACGGAAATGGAGTCGGATCAAAACACGGGAAGCTCTGCTTCGTGCTCAGCAGCTTCTCCCTTCGTCACGCCAAAGGCAGGGGAGGACGAACAAAGCTGTATTTGAATCTACGTTTGCTGTGTTTGAAACTAAAAGCAGTCTTCCCCTGCAGAAGAAGGGGCAGGATAGAAAGCCCTCATGCACAGGAGCCCTGCAAACGGATTGTCGCCCAGTAGGCACTTCTGTGCTTTTATCCTGGCTCCTGCGTACCCTCGGCTTTTATTTCTGCCTGGGAAATCAGCTGGCTTTCACCCCATACTGCCCTGGGACCCTGCACACGTGATTTAAGTATTTTTTTTTTTTTTTTT
>Ga0065711_1001564_pt1 | contig 42098 bp, 23 predicted proteins | sample Hoacrofraction12_FD_59098 | JGI IMG/M metagenome (GOLD analysis project Ga0065711, IMG submission 59098) | Hoatzin crop microbial communities from Cojedes, Venezuela - Epithelial fraction 12 v2 (version 2) | ecosystem: Host-associated > Birds > Digestive system > Esophagus > Crop | place...
GGATTCTCCTTCTCTGGAGATATTCAAGACCCGCCTGAACAAGGTCCTGTGCAGCCTACTGTAGGTGACCCTGCTTCGGCAGGGGGGTTGGACTGGATGACCCACAGAGGCCCCTTCCAAGCCCTACCATTCTGTGATTCTGTGATTCACGGAGCCAAGAAGCGAGTCACTCTGTCTTTTGCTGGGTTATATGACAGCTTTGCACTATTTTTTACACTTTGATGCTGAAAATGTAGTATTTAAGTCCATACTGTAGAGCAAGGCTGAAAACAGATGCCTAAAATATAGTATATAGAATCCATTGTCACGTCTTCATAAATTATGAAACTAAATTTATCACAGTGGCCATTTACTCATAGAATTTTCCTGATATCCTGGTGTATATTTCGAACTTATGAGTTCATTCATTTCGCCTCTAGTCAAACAAAACTTTTGTTAAAATACTGGTAGTGTTTGCATCTAGCTCTGTTTGTCACATTGGGCATACATAAATGATGGATTCAGTTACACAACAACAGAATGAAATTATCAGGGAGAACAAATGCTACAGGAGAAAAAAATCTTTGTACCGTGAACTGCAAAATAAGATTATTGTTTGCATAACCTCAGTTTAAAATGTGTTATTAAGACCTGTAAGAATCCTGTAAGAAATAAACTCCAAACCTGGATGCAAACTCGCTCATCCTTCACTTCCACAGGAATATCAGTTTGGACAAAGCCCAGGTTTACTCCTCTGGATTAGAAATAAAGGGAAAGCGAAAGTAAAAAACTCTACAACTGGAGATGTCTGCAGTAGGAATTATTTGTTTAATAAGTTAAAAGTATGGTCCAGGGCTGCCTTCTGAGTCATCATTGCCCATGCCAAGATGATGTGGTTTTAACACCAGAAGATTTTCATTAAAAGTCATTGTTGATACTGAGGGCTGACAGAAATTGTTGGGAATTTAACACTATGATGGAGACAGAGTTAGTGATCTCACAGATAATCTAATCTGAGACAAGCCTTTTCACAGGGACCACGATTTTCAAAAAGGAGACCGCAGAGAGCTCACCAGTGAATGTGAGGTGTAGATGTCAGGGGCAGATGCTGCTCACACCTGTTAGACAAGCATTGCAGTCAGAGTGCATCATATGGACTTCAGATAAACCACTCAGTATCTATCTGTCGTTTGTATACAGGACGGTTTGGTTTTTGCTTCTCAAAATTATCCACTGAGGTGCTCTGGTTGGTAAAACTGGTGTCTAAAAGAAGAGCATGAAACCTGCTGTTACCCAATGCCAATGCATGCAGAGGCTCTCAGTTCAAAGCTTTTGTTGACTGTGAAATGTGGCAATAAAAGAGAACCAAACATGCGCTAAAATACTCTTCTGGGAGCTAAAAAACCTTAATGCAGTCAGTGCTAAATAATATACTGGCATCCTATTGAAAAATAATATGACCAGTGCCAAAAGCACCATGCATGTGAAGTTGTCACTTCAATAACCAGGCAGTGCTCCTCCAGCACACAGCCCAGGGTTGTGCGCACTCTCCTGAGGATGGCAGGGAGGCTCCATGCAAAACATCATTAGTAACTTCAAATCTGCCAGCTAGAATTTGAAAGCCATTTATTAGGAAAGAATAAAAAAGGATATCTGAATGTGGGAATGAGGGACAGGAGTCTTTGGTCCCAATTTTGGTCTCGTCCTTCTCAGCTGAAGTTAACAGGCAACTTCCCATATCTTCATGCTGTTGCTTGAAAGTTGCTTTTGATGCGACCAGAAGAAAACCACCTCCCTCTACTTTCAAGCAGGGCTCACATTCAATACAGTCAGTTAAAAAGCTAACGAGGCAGGGATGTAGAAGCAGCTCCTTTCACTGGACTGATCAACCACTTTACAATTGAACATGGTACTTCTTTAAGAGAGACCCAAGCATGTTAAAATGGTCCTTAAGTCAATCTCCAGCTACATTTCCCCTCAGAACATAAAGAAAGAGATGAATGACTTAAAGTTGCTGTGAAGCTGACTGAGAGAAAGAGCCAGCCACAAGAAAAATGCTGTTTTTGTGAAGAACAGCATCTGCCACAGTGTAGCACCGCTCTGTGGTCTGGGGTTGCTGTTTAATAAATGACAGCACAAATCCTACTGCAATCCTTTAGAAGAACTTCTTCTGCAAGACAAAACATCCTGTATATGTGCAGTGATAACCACACATTACAGAATGAAGCATAATGGATCGTATGGCAAAATCCATCTGTTGTACCTGCAGTTTATATTTAATACTGTACGATAAAATATCTCAGAAGTCACATAAATCATTCTGACATTTCTAATCCAACCTCTATGATCTCTATTCAGAAATCACAGCAGCTGTCTTTTAAAGCTTCCTTCCCAACAGTAACAAAATCTGACCCTGCTGGTGAGATCAAAGCTTAAAATGACTAGCTACTAGTCCATGGTAATTATCGTTCTGTTACAATTACCAAAACTCAACCCTTGCACCCATAAAGCACTTCAAATTTTACTAAACTGTAAATGGATTGCTCTTGAACTGACTTATATGTGTTGATATAATTGGACTTATGTGATGCATGGATATATGTAGTGCATGGAACAGGAATTACAGTAGCAGTATAAAGTTTATGTATAACTTGTAATATATTTTTATCCTGAGTTCACAGCAAAAATAAATTATTTTGTATGTTTATCTCTGTGAATTTACATTGTCCTCATCACCAGTAGTAGCAGAGTAAGTCCCACTAAACAACAGAAACACAACAAAGCTCTGCCTTCTCTTCCCTGTGCCTGTAAGAACAGCTGACGAAGGTCTGTAAGACACTAACTACTATTTACTCTAGCCTTCAGAAAATCCTGAATCTGAAGCACGTTATACGAAATATAATCTATGTTTTTAAGACTACCAAAGGTTATGTGCTGGTTATTTAAAAGTCAGCCTAAGGTTGTATTCAGTGAGTCCATGCTAGAAAAATCCCAGTGGGAGCCCTGGAGAGACCATGGCAATGCAATGAGCAGATACGCTACTGCCTTACAAAGTGGCCAGCTCTGCTGAGTAGCATGGTGGCAAGCAAGGCTGTGCTATTCCTTTTGGGAAATTTGCCCAGTGGTGTTTTTGCTTGGAATTAGGCCATGAAGGTGAACCCAAGGAAGTGAGGATCTATGGAAAAGCTCCTCATTTTCCTTGCCTTTCCCTTTTGTGTAGGGACAGTTGGGTGTAGTAGACTGTCTACTATCTATGCTTTATCTTGCATCCTAATGGTCTGAATGCATTTGTGTGAGACCTAAATCAAGGTAATTCTTTCACTGATTTCACTGCGTTTTGAATCAGAGCTGTTGTAGGCACACAGTCCTGAGCTTCTTCAGAGCTGGAAGCAGGCACAGGAGAATAAGCTCTGGTAGTGACTGTGTCCAGAACAATTCCAGTCAATTCTAAAAGTTTGTCTAGGGCCAGAAAAGACTGCAGCACACTCATCCAAAGCCTCTGATGATTCACAGAGGGAAAATAGCTGCAGGGAACTTTCAATTTATTTGTCAAGCTAGCTCACACCAGCCATTCCACAAGGGATAGAGAAAGCCATCAAAATGACAGCATTCCTCACTCTGCACAGGCGTATGAGGCCAAAGACATCTATGGTGGGTACATTTATTACATGCAGAGCATTTGACGTTTGGGTTTGAGCATGGACTTTCAGAAGGTGAAGAAAGACAAAGAGAACTCACTATTTATCATGCCAGATGGCAGAAATTCCAGGATCAGGATGGTTGTCCTATGGACACACCAAGATCACCAGCAGTCAGCGAAAGACTACGAGTGTAGAAAACAAGTCCTTGGAAAAGGCTTGAGGGCAGATTGCGCAAGAAAGTGTGTAGTTGAAACATCTAAAGGAAGAAACTTTCTTACAGGTAAGGTAGTAGTTCTACCCTTTTCCTTCTGCATTCAAAAACTAGTCCTTATTTTCTAACAGTGGAGGTGGAACTGCCGGTACAGAAAGGAAATCTTCCTGGTACAGTGTTGGCAACTACCCTGCTCTGAGTGGAAGATGGGACAAGGTGACTCCAGAGTCCCTTCAGCCAACATTTTCATGGTTTTGTGGTTGGTTCTTCAGTTGCTTCCAGGAGCCAACAAGCTTTGAAATATGACAACAATATGAGGAAACTTGACCACACTTCTCAGAAACTAGCTTGCAGGTCACCAGGCATGGACATTACGGTCACGGTTACTTGGGCTGCAGGAAGAGTAAAGCGTAGCTGACAGTTCACTCCTGTCCCTCTTTTGGGCTATGGGCTTCATACAGAACCAAATGCTGCATGTCTGATGGATTTCTGGTTCACCCAGGCAGTACAAGCGTCTGCTTTTCCTGCTAGGCTAGTGAATGCACCATTCCAAATTTCATAAAGCCATCATATAGCAGAGACGGAAAATTTGTTAGGTGTTAGATAAAAACCTTATGCTCAAAGCTGACAGAACTTAGTGAACAAGAGCACTTACGGTAAAAAAAAAAAAAAGTCCATGTTTTTAGTACAAAGTTATAAGGTACAAGCAGGTAAAAAAATATCCCAAAGAAAAACACTACGTGAAGGGTTGCATCAAAGCACTCAAGTGCTGTTGAATACTTCAGCTAAGCATGTGGCAGTCACCTCCCATTTATACTATGTTGTAAAATGTGAAATAGTGCGTCATGAATGTGCCCCTGTGACACTGCTGCATCTGAAAGGTCTTTCTGCTTGCCCAGTCCTAGTATGACACGGGAGATGTGAAGAGTCAATTATCCGTGCAATCCCCAGGTAAAATTTAAAATGTAAGCAAAGTTCGAGAAAATTGCACTGATCTATTTTTGACACTTCACCAATTTCTCTTGGCAATGTGCTTAAGTTGTAACCATCGCCTGGAAGACACAAAATATGATGGGGAAGGTGGAGGAAAGGAAGCACTTACTGCTAACTGTATACTGGAGAGATGTCAGTCATGATCCGACCTCATATTAATTTCTGTATGAGAAGGGATTTTCAGAAGAAATCAAATGCTAAATACTTGCATATAATTGTAAAAAAAGTAACCTGTAAAGTCACAGGCTATTAACTAATCACCATACTTCAACTAATGGCAGCATACTGTTGCTAGGTAACTCCTGATAAAACGTGTGCATAGGCTGCCTGAGAATTGCTAGAGAAAAGTGATTCCCTTGCCGTCACCACCAGCACCAAAACCATCTCTGAGTCAAACTGATTACACTGGAGCTTCTGTTTTGACTGATTTTATAGAAGATAAATGCTGACTACTTTGTGTTTAGACAGATGAAATCTGTATGCTAGTTGATAAAATCGAAAAAAATACAATCATTGGAGTGCATTTGTTGCTTTTTCAATAGGCTCATTTACCCTTGACATCATAATGTTTCATGTTGGAATCCTGAGTTCTCCGACTGATTTATTTTTATATTCTGCATTATATTTCATAAGGTGAGAAGAGTCAGATGACTGGAAGCCAACTCTGAAAATCAATGAGGAACAGATACCTACTGGCATGTATGAGCAGTGTTGCCCTTTTAGAATTTTTTTTAAATTTTTTACTCTCTATTTCACACTATCACAGTTATGTGTTTGATAGTAACCTGAAATTCAATTCCATTTGAGCATTTTTTTTTCTTTATTTTGGTTCACCAAGTTAATATTAAATAAAAATGAATGCTAAGCCAATTCTGTAAACAGTTTTTGAGGAAATAATCTACTGGCTCCCTTGTTCTGAATAAAATAAAAATAAAAACAAGACTGAAAACAAAACAGAGAAGAAAAAGACATCCCAAATATGAAGAACTACATGGAAACTGCTGGCAGAAAATCATAGTTTTGATTTTTTTTACCTAACTGTCCAGCACTTAGTATAGTATGTATTCTCTGCAAACTATTTTAGCAAAACGACTTGCTATATCTCTAACAATGTCTTAATATTACTCCTTGCCCTGTAAAATCAGGTGCTCTCAAGCAAATTATTTAAAAGGAATTAAGAGAAATTCAAGGCCATTTCATTTTTCTAAACTTATGATTTTACAGTGCGTGTGAGTTGTCTCCCTCTTCTGGCTGATCCAGACAGCCCAAGGGATCTACAATGCTTCAAACTCACGAGGTTCCACGTTTGGTGTGGGCACAGCCCAGTCAGCTTCTCTCATCTGTGTGAGTTTCTATGGAGACTGCAGCATCTACCCACAGGTGCAGAATTGCAACCGGATGTTTTCTGCATGGTAAGCACTCTGTCCTCTACTACAACACTACCTATCATCCTCTAGGAAGGGGTGAGCAAGCAATGAAAGAAAGAACAAAATAAGAAACAACAACATTATTATATTTTTCTTCAGAGTTAACTCTGAGGTTATGGGTTTCTACACCACCAGAAGAGAAACACAGTTGTTTGCATACACTCCAAGTGGCATGACTATGTTTGTATCCCAATCACACATCTCCTCTGCTGGCATTAGCCAGGGTTCTTTCCATGGCATACATTGATCACAGCTTGATGCAACAAACTGCCCGACAACTATACTGAGAAACAGCTTGTTTTGTTTTTCTAATTTGGATAACAAAGGTGCACTGCAAGCTGCGCTGATGAGGAAGTCATACATCTTTAACACAAAGTAAAAAGGAAAAGAAAAGAAGGAAACATTCTTTAGTTACAGCAGACGCCTTCCTCTTTCCTTGCAAAGTGCCCTGTCAGCATGGCTGACCTCATGTCACTTTTCAACACAAGCCGAAAAAGAATGAAATCTTTTATCGTCTCTGTGTTCAGAAGTTAATACTAGGGAATTCGTTGCCTGTAAAGAGAGGGTGTCAGGTTACTAGAAGAGATTCTTTCTCTGATGGGATCAGCTATGAAACTAACGTAGACTACAGACTGTTCACTGCATAGCCCAGTGGGTCACAGAGGGTTGCCCTGGAAGGCAAGTTAACCACTGTACCAGCAAGATCCAGCCTTGCCCAGAATAACCTGGTCCAGTCTGATATGAGCTTTCGTCTCACCTCAGACTCGGTCTCTTTCCAGGGAAATCCTTACAACAACAGAAGCCCTTGCAGTCCATTTCACGAAATCACCTAAGCCTAGACTTGGGGACACAGAGTGTAGGACAGGCCTAATAATGGCCTTGTATGGCCTCTTAGAAGTGTACAAGGGCTGGGAGACCTGCTAGGCTTTGATTATCTGATGGCTCAAGCTCAGTGTGCTCACACACTCCATGAACACAGCCTCAGTGCTCTGTGCTCAGACAGTCAAGGATGGCCACAAATGGTTGAAGATCACCTTTGGGAATCCCTAGGACAGGCTTATCAGACCAAGATGGAGTTGAATGAATGTTATTTGTACCATTCACATCTTCAGCCAACACTACAGATTGAAATATCCCAAATTTATTTATATAACAGAATCATCTTGATACTTCAGATCTAGTGGAGATCCAACCTATTCAATCTTAGCTTTTAAACTGAATCCCATTTAACTATGCAGCCCCAACCTTTGGCTTTCCCTGTAATCAGTGGTGGGAGATAAAAGACAATTCCAGTTATGGCTGGACTCTGCTGGGTATAGAGCTCAGTGGACTATCTGATGATTCAGTCACAGATGATTCAGCTAAGTGTCTGTGCAACTATGTTAGGGATAGGTATTGTCAACTATTAATAGACTTTTCTAATCAGTGGGGTCACATCGCACTGGAGCAGGTAAGGGTGCAGGGAAGTCTTTGAAACTGTGAGCCAGTCTTTCAAGGCTCTGGAAAAGGCCAGACCCAGTCTTGTGAACTGGGAGCCTGGAAATTGCGTGCCTGAAATTGCCTGCTCCTCCACTGTCCCATGAAACAGAGCTGGTGTAGAATTTATGTAAATAAACAGGTTTGCACCACAGAGATAACTTGCATATACCAGTCATCTTCTCAGGAAAATCACCCAGCAAACATCTGAGTATTTGTTAATCTGTCAGGTATTTAGCATGAGGGAATCCAGCCTGGTGATTCCCTCTACCTGCTACATCACGGTAATTAATAATTAAGATATTAGACATTGAGCATGCAGCAAGGAAGAGACCTTTGTCTGAAAACTTTACAAACTGAATGGGCTGGGTAGGAGTACTGAATTCATACCCTGCAAATAAGACTGTGGTTCCACCTCTGCAGAGCCAAAAAAGTCACAGCTGACAAAATTTTTCAAAGTCTGCTCTCCTGACTTGTGGTCTAATGGCAGGTTTCTAAGACCATGTTTTAATTTAAGGGTGGGTGCCAATGCAGTATATTGTTGTGCCACTGTATATAATGATGGCTGCCTTCTTCTGTTTCTTGGAGGCTATTTGCATTCCTAATCAGAGACAGAATTTGGCTGAGCAAATTTGGGAGTCCCCAGGATGAAGCAGAAATTTCAGCAGAAATTTAATTGCTTGAAATGTATCAAGTTGCCATATTTTGTTTATTTCCTGAGATTCAGTTATGAAAATTGCCAGTCTGCAACTTCAAATTGCATGACAACTGTTGAACTTACAGTCTCACAGGGATAATCACCCCAGAGCACAGCAACACACACATTGCTCCACTACCATAAATTAATATAAGCTGCCAGTAATTGAAAAGGGCAGAATAAACTCCACACCTCCTTTATTCTCTGACTGGTATAATGAGGATGTCATTCTATTGTCTCCTGGGTGGGATCTTTTGCCACCTCGGTTGTTACAGGTTTATTCTAGACATGTTGGGTACAAATATGGTTTCACTTCACAAAATGTCTCTGTGCCCTCACCAGTCTGTTCATCCTTGTCAAATCAGGATTTCACACATTGTTTTCTGCACATTCCTTAATCTTAGTGAAAGTTTCATTTCCCCAGCCCATTGCCATCGGCTGTTAGTCTGGCACAAAACTCCAGCTCAAAATGAAAAAGATACAACAGACACAAAACAGCAGACACAGCTACTATTGCTCTGCTTTCTGTTGTCGCAGCTACCAAAAATGTTCTTAATAGTACCATTTTGTTATTGGTGAGCCAGAGAGACAACCAGGTGCATCTTGCCATGCCCTTTGAATATTACTTATTCCTGAAATATTCTACATCTGCCCATTAGTGTTTCCAAAGTTCACCATGGCAATAGCCAGAGGAACATTTCCTTGTCTAATGGATACAAAACAGCAACAACAGCATGGTGTTAGCCACTGCCGATGTTACTGACCAACAAGGTCACACACAACACCTGGATCTGCTCCAAGCTTTGACTGTCGAAATGAAAAGACCAAAGTCTCAACATGACAATTAAAAATTTCACACATTAATAATTTTTTGAATATATATATTATGGCATCCTCATAAGACCTTAATTATCTGTCAGACTTTTAGTATTTTTGCCTACTTGATATCAGCAAAGTAATTGAGCTTGTTTAGAAATGAGACAAAATTATTTTGCATGGCAAGACAAATATGTTTTAAAATATAATGAAATCCTGTCATTTTGTTTAAAAAAATTTATTGGCAGATTCTGGCTTCTATGGATGAAAAACTCTCTTCCATGGTTTCGAAAAGAATGATTTTCCTTTTAGCATTTAAATTTGCATGCCAATATACTTTGCATATAATTTACATAACATACTGTATCACAACCACTTTGTCTCTTATTGTAAAATCCAAGATCAGCTCCTAGCATTTCATAGCTAGGATTATTAAAACATTTCGTTAAGTCAAGTCTGAAGATAAGCTTTCATCCTAGTGCTCCTGGAATTGCATACTAATGGGCAGGAAAGGTGAGCGTCTGGTTCAGGCACTGGATTGGGCTCTGGGTCCAGTCCCAAATTTCTCACAGGCTTGTTTTCAAATCTGGACAATTTCATTTCATACCTTTATAATTATGATCTTTATTTGTAAAATAAGAAAAATGATAATTTTTTTTCCCTTTCTTTTCTAATCTTATCTTTTTGTGTGGTTATCTGTAATCACTCAAAGGCACAGTTTTCATATCACTCTATATGTGGGCAGATACCCAGTGAGATCCCAATTCTGTCTAGAAAGCATTGCTGTAATGCCCCTGTTAATCAAAACTACTCAGCCTTCTTTCAATTAAATGATTTATGCAAAGAAATATCAATTTTCTACAGAATGAATTTTTTCAAAGGTCAACACAAGTTTTAGGGAAACTTTGAATACGGAATTATTTTTCATGTCAAAGACACGATTTTTGGTTAAAGTTCAGGTGACAGAAAGCTTTACCACCATCTACAGTTTAGTGTCAGAACACTGCTACAGGAAACCAAGATTCAAGTCTTCACCCACCTGACTCAGACAAGGATCTTGGTATGAACCAGGAGCCATGTTGAACGCCTACCTGTCCCAGGTCCTCATACACTATCTGGAATATTAAAAAGTCTACATAAAATGAAACAACTCAAGGAGGCTACTACCCAGTGCAGCTGATGAGGTTTAGCCCACATAGAAGAGCAGTGCAGAAAATCAGGGTCTCCCTTCTTCTGCGTGAGGACCTACACCTCCTCTCTATTCTGGGTCTCTGTTGTGCTTTTATTATGAAAAACTAGGAAAAGACTTCTTTTCATACAAATGGGAAACCAGCAATGCCCCACAATATCAAAAAGCTCTGCAGCACTCAGAACCGTATCCTGCTGAGCACTGCTAGGTGTATACATGGTACTTTTTGGGGAAAATCAGAGCACACATCCTGAAGCTGCCTGTGACACTTCAGCAGTATGAAGTAGCAGCTCCCTGCATGAAGGCAAATGGAAATGGGACCCAGGACCACAGCTGAGGGCCATGAAGTACCTGAAGCCTCTTCCTTACCTGTGGCAAGAAGCCAAGGACATTACTTAAGACAAAGTACCTTAAACAGCTGAAATAGGTTGCAGAGGTTAGTGGTGTGAGTACTCACTCTGTACCGGATATACTGCTTACAAGTAGCCCTGCATTGCTTGTCTCCAGATACTACCTAGAGATGTATTATGTCTTCATGGTTCTCTAATCAACAGATCATCATCATAATCTCTCTACTTAAGACAAACTCAAATCATCATTTCAGTAGAAGCTACTATAACTGATTTGATCTTTTTTTCCTAAATATTAATCTATTGTAGCTGAAGTTACTTGTTATAGTTGAAGAATTCCCAATTGTCTCCATGATGAAACAGTTATTATCTGTGCTAAAATCAATATCTAAACCTGTAAGAAGGTGAAGTGAATAAAGAACTTGGATCAAGTAGCGCTGCCTGACCTCAACGCTGACTGCGGCTCTTCTGCTGCTGTTCTGCTGCAGAACACGATGAACTTCACAGAGTCAATTTAGTGTCTTGGGAAAAGCCAAAGAGAAAAAAGGCAGCTCTGGTCTAAGCACCCCTCTGGCCCAATGGGCAACAGTTAAGAGGGGTCATTAATACTCTCAGGGATACATCTTGCTAGTGTACGTAGCACTAGAAGAATGGGCAACTCTTTCAGGAACAAATAATGGGATTTCCCAGAAAATATCTAACTACTTTAAGTTATCTGGCACCTGCGTGCCAGACACCTGTATGCTGCTGAACATCCATCTGCTGTATATGTTACAGACATTTCTTTTTTTTTTAAGCTTGGCAAAGGAGTTGATTAGGAAGAGAAAGTCTCTGAAAAACATTTTGGACAAAGATGCCAGCACAGATTGTACAGTAAAAGATATCAGGTCTGCCAATACATGCACACCACACTCCACAGGCTGCTTATACGTGCATCTCAATGATTTCTTGCTGAAATTACTGGAATTCTGAAATAGCACCAGCCATATCTCCGTATTTCTATTTGGTATAGACTTGATACTGAAAGGATGCAACCTACTCAACACCAATATTTGTATTCTAGCTATTCTCTTTTCTTTATCTTCCCTTTCTGCTCTCTCCTGCTACAGGCAATATAGCTGAATATTGCTGATATGACTTTTGTCCAATTCCATATCTAAACAATACCTTTTTTACAACAATTTCTCCAGGTATTAAATAAGCTCACTGATGGTATTTTGAGTTTTAAAAGGACTGAGTCACACACTGCTTGTGTGTGCACAGCGATCAATAGCTCAATGAACCTGTCTGGTGCCCAGTAGCACTCACGACTCTGCTAGGTAGATGTCAGAAAACACAGAACCCTTCCTTGAAAAGGTGTGCTCATATATAGATGTGTATAGATAGATAGATAGATAGATAGATAGATAGATAGATAGATATGCAGTTATTTGTCAGATCAGAACCTTAATGATATACTTAAATTTTAAAAAAAGGTCATAAAACCCCCAAGAAGAAGAATGAAGGACAAGAGATTATGTACAACTACTGAGTAAAATAATAATAATGTAAAAAAGTATGACAAGGAAAACACTTCTTTTAGGATGGACCAGATTTTTGTACTAGTGCAGACAAAAAAAATGTCTCAAGAAATACTTTTAACTGAATTTTTTAACAGACAAGTATATTAATTGAACATATTAACAGATACAGAGAACATACTACTCTCACTTTTGGATAAACTGTGATACATTTTATTTACATGATATGCTTTATATGTTGTCCAGTTGGGAACTGTCTGACTCTTCCATTCAGTGCACAGCACACAAAATACAAGTTAGCTCTTCAGGTTGTGCATATGCATGCACAGATACATAGATACACACACAAAACCCTAAAGCAACATACTGCACTTATCTTTTTTCCCATTTTTAGATCATACATATTTCATTAAGCTTCATGCAGAGTGTCTTCTGATTTATGGTAATTGTCAACAAAAGCAAAAACTGCCTACAATTTTAACCCTGCAGTACTGCGGATTTAACTGGGATAAAATTAAAATGTTTAGGGGGAAAAAAAAATCATAACACCCTAAGCCACTGGGAGCTTGACCCTTGAGATGTTGTCAATTTTTTATTTTATTTCCGTGTGTTTGTTGTCTGTAAAAGCAGATGCCAGCAGCAACATCTGATATACCGGACACCTCCAGTGTTATCCCAGCATGCTCATGGCCTGGAGGACTTGGAGTGAGACTAATTTCCATATCAAACCCAATTTAGATGAAACATCTTGGTTGGAAAAAAAAAGAAAAAGCCAGTGCATCAATAGCCCCTTGATTAGATTTTCATCTCCTGAGCAGACAAATATGAATATTTATTACCGTGAATGCAGATTTTCTTCTTTCCATTGCTCTGATCTTGAATATTACCCACTGCTAATTTTTATGAAAATTTGGGCAACATAATGTTTTCACATAAACTGACAGTTCTTGAGATAATCCCGTTATTGTTTGGTGGGAAATGACAGTTTCCGCTTATTCATGTGTTAACGAGGGATTAAATATTGTTTTTCATCATCATAATCTAAGATGGACTGGAAATTAAAATTTGAACATTGTACATTAGCAGAGCTTTGAGGACCAGAATTTGTTTGCATTCACTTAGTAAAGATCCGTAAATTAACAGTTAACAATTAGGTGAAATCTGTATCACAAAAACAGCACTGATGTTTGCTAAAAGAAGTCATTACTCTACCTGCTAAAGGTAAAGAGCGAGAGAGATAAATAGCTCGCAAACTGACACCCCTTTGCAAGAGCAAAGTGCACAGTGAACTGCTGTCAGCCGCAGCGGTCCTTGGGCATTAATGGACTAGGTCATTTTTCTGTAGCACAGAATCATGTCTCTTTTCCTTGTCACAGGTTCTGACACTCAAACACTTGATATGCTCAGATCACATTGAAAAGTTGCTCTATGATAGATCTACCCGCAGCACTAAAAGCAGTCACACCAACCCAGGAGCTGTTTTCATGCCAGCCAAAGTGCTGTGCTCATGCGCTATCCAGGTCTTGGCATATAGTACATAGACACATATAATTCCTCACTGAAATGGGTATTATGCTGGAGCTGCAGTATATAGCTGTAAAGGATCAGTTATCTCCTCAATGCTTGTGCCTAATACCCAGCAATGAGAATCGGAGATACCTACACGCACCAAAGTGAAAATAGAGACCTATTAGTGACATTCATGAGCCATTACATTCAGTTTCTACAGACGGTTTGAGTTAAAAATTTAGTTAAGTAGGTTTGCAATTCTATTAAAAAACCCCCCAACATTTCTCTTCGGTACTGGTCAAAGCGCAAACAGAACTAAAACTATGCTTAGTCAAAGCAACTCAAACATCTACGTAACTAAATCTTAAAAGTATCTCATCAGGATAAATCTTACCGATTCATGGAAAAAAGAAACCAAACTGAGTTTCAACAAAAATAATTTAATAGAAATCCTCATGCTTAAGTTTAGAACCTTGCTAAAAACATTCTGACTAAAATATGATTTTATACCTATAGCACGTAAAACCTTGCCTTCTGAAGGATGCTGAAGTGATGGACGTGCAGCAGCTCTACAGCAATGTTCTCTCTAAGTGCGGAAACTTAGTGATGTACAGGTGCAAAACTGTTCTGGGTAGGATAAAAGAGAATGTACTACCAAACCTTCAGCCTTACTAGAAAGCAGATCAGATCTTCAGTTTTACAGCCTAGTACTAAGAAACCTACAATAAATGGCACAACAATTCTTGTAAGTAGATTAAAAAAAAAAAAAGTCACTACCTGCAGCTGAAGATTTAATTCTAAGGAAAACATGTGCCTTAACACCTGTGCTCCAAAGCAGACCACACTGAAGCTGCCTGCTGTGAAAGGTCCCTGGCCTGGATCTTGCTTAGACTTAGAAACTAAACAGCCTAGAAGAGTACTAGTGGGCACAGGTGAGTGGCCATGCCAACAATTCAACAGTATAAAAGAATGTGGGACCGTGGCAGGCTCTGTGTCCTGTTCTTGTTTATTTTACTAATGCTGATATGGCTGTAAGGCCCCTGAGGGCGGGGATTCATACAGAAAGGTTGGATGTCCTGCAGCTTGAACCTTAGCCCAAGACAGTTACTCTCCTATGCTTATAGAATGAGAGCAGAGGTCCTGGCGAGTGGTTTTCCATGTCGACCTGGGAGGAACATTTGCTGCTCAGAGACTTCTAGAGAGAGCACTGAGGGACTAGGATCTGCCACCTCTTCCTCTCCTCAGAGAGTTAAATCTGTGTTTGGGATTGCTTGAAATCCACATGTTCCTGCCAGGATCAAGCTCTTGCCTCTGCAGATGGAAGAATCTCCCTTCTCACAATTTCTGACCAGCTCCATCACTCAGACTTCAGTTAAACAGAATTTAATCTTAATCTACAGCTTTCTTAGCCAATCCATTACACCACTGAAAATTTTGTTTTCCTTGGAGTCATAAAGAACTGGCCACTCTTAGAGGGAGGATGCTGAATTTCATGAATCGGGCAGGTATCTAGCACATACCCTACATATCTTCTTTACAAATGTATCAAATGCAGGCTGCCAAATCATAGGGTAGATAATAACATTAATTTTTAAGCAGAATTACTCAGCAGTTTGCTTTATGTAGTTGGTACAAGTATCTAAATCTCTTTCCTCTACAGATCTATAATGGCTTGAAAGCAAAACTCCGCTTTATAAACAATGGCGTGACACAGCCTAAACCCAAGACAAATTCTTAAACCAAACATATGCTACTTTTTTAATGGAACAGTGTTAAAATAGACAAAAAGGAGCAACACTGGTAGGATGCATAAGTTCCTGAAGCCACAAGGCAAACCATACCTTGTTTCATTTTACATGATACTGAATAAAAATTGAATTGCTGTAGTTGCCATAGCAACTGCCACATCACTTGGCACTTCTGCTCCTTTAAATCACACAGTGCTACTGTAAAGGAATTCATGAACCAACGTGACACTTAAATACTCGTGCTTTTTATACTGTTTCAGGAGGAAAACATAAATCAATGTACACTGATAGTTGTCTCTGAAAATCGCGTTTGTTGTATTTTTCTTAACATTATAATCTCCTCATTTCCTTGTTGTGTTCTTTAAAAATTTGTAAAGAAGGTGGAGGGCATTGTCACAATCAGAGCACAAGAAAAGAAATTACTAGTGACACCTGATTTCCAAATTGAAGCTGTGACCTGTCATTCAGATGTCAAAATATCTCTGCTATGCAATATTCAAATCAAATACAGGAGACAAACATTGGAACTTTGCCCCTCCACCACCAGAGACGGTGTGATAAGTGACAGAAGACAGCCTCAGTAACATCCAGGCATCTCTTTAACTCTAAGCTTATCAGTAGTTTAAAAGGCAAGTCAAATTATATACTTAAAGATAGGCATGCTCTAGATGTTTGTAGAGTTGGGACAATGATTTGTATTGCTTTACTATGTTCTGTATACAACATGCAGTCACAGAAAGTATATGACAAAATAATGTGGTAAAATAATATACATATTCATGCTGCATGTTTTTTGTTTCTATTTTGCCGTTTATTAACACTCTGGATGCAATTTATTTGAAAAGCAGCCCTCTAGTGGGCTATGTACCATAATGAATTGTTAATAAATAGCATTAACATTATCTCTAAATATTAGCTAAAATGCATTTTGCAAAAACATACAAGTTCTTAAATAAATGAGGCATAGAGCTCCATCATTCTCTTTGGAGAAATTTAATGTTCGGTTAGCTTCATTCCTTAAAGCTCTTGAAGCATTACTTCTGAATGTTACTGTATGACTAACTTCTGATTAGCATCACTTTAATATACATGTATACTCACAAAACTGTAATAGTGACACATTATTCACTGTCAGTAAAACTCCATAAAAGTAGTAAATTACTAGTAGCATTCTACGTAAAATATAATCTATGAATTTTTAAGGGTTGCACAGCTTTAGAATCTATAATTTGTGCGTGTGGGATACAGTAAATCTTCCACATTGTACCTTTAACAAGAATATATCTAGGATTGTACTCCTTAAAGTTTTTCATTTAATGATTATTTTTCTTATTTGTAGATATATAGCCTTGAAGTTACATTTTTGCCTTAAAGCAAAGATCGTCTCCGTGACCTAATGCATGCCTTGCCCGTAGCAATGTGTGTTGCTCCAAAACACAGTCCTCCTAGAAATCTCTGTTTGACTGCAAATCAACACAGCCACAGTGATCAGCAAAAGCCAACAGCGAGAGCCGTCTACAGGATCTCCAAGCCCAGAACTCGTGTAACAGGAAAAAATGAATTTGTTGATCTCTAAGCCACGGGTTTTGTAGGAAACTATGCTGAAAGCAGGCTCATGGAAGAAACCCTCCCTGGTGTCCCCTGGTCTAAGAACGCTTACACAGTAATGCAGAAGTGTATTCCCTCATATGCACCTACGCTCGGCTTCAGCCAATTAGTTCTGCTAAGAGGAGGGTGAGTTTCAATGGAAGTTGAAAAACTCGTCCGTGGCTTGGGCTAAAACTTGAGTATTCATGCATGCACAGCTGCTGTTCCTACACCATGGTAGGTAGCAGAGCTACCTTAGCTAAGTGATCTTGGTTACAGTGTCCCTTCCTCTCCCAGCATACCTCCAGAAGCAATACCTGCTCTGGGTCAGGAGCATTTGCTGATTGCCAAAATGGCTTTGTAAGAAAGGCAGCTGGAGCAGATCTCAGGCTCATTGGGTCTTTACAATTCAAAAGTCCGCCCTTAGCATTCTACCTAGTAGTCAGAGAAGATCAGAAAAAAGCTGGCATCTTATTCTTCAGCAACTGCAAATGCTTTGACAAGTTCTGCACTTTCTCAAATTTTTTGTGCATTTCCAATATTGTTCTGAGTAAAATCTGGATACACAAAGGTTAATGACAAAATTTGTCAACATTAAGGAAGAGAATAAGTTAGAAATCTGGCTTTCCCTCAGAGGCTTGCACATCACTGGGAAGTCTGTCTTATCAAGTCCTCTAGCTTCATTAGAATTTTTAAATGTAGATTTCTTTATTTTAGTAACAGCACTTTATGAACATCAACATAATTCTACACCTATCAAAATATCTATAAATAAGAATATCCTGAAACATGTCAAAATATCACTGCTCTATTTTAGAACATGTAGAGGTACAGCAAAGTATACATGTAACATATATTTTGGGTTATTTCCATTTGGTTTAGAAAATTATTCCAATCCTTATGTCTGCCATATGAGAACCATGACTCAAATCCTACAAACAAAGTTACAATTCCAGTGACGAGTGTATTTTGCACAGCCCTACTAGGAAGTTGAGAGTTAATTTAAAATAGTGTGTTCTGAAATGGGTGCTGTTTTGCCAGTTCAATGTAGCAACTGTGCCATTCCCTCAGTTTGTTTCAGGGCTTGATTCAGATTATTTATTAATCAAATCACAGACTCTTAGTGTCCAAAACCTGATTTGAACCACTACACTTTCTTGAGCCACCGGGGAGCCTGACCTATTATTCTGAGTTTGTTGTTGACAACAAATTTCAGCCAAAAGCTGGATAAACAGTTATTTTTCCATGCCTTTATAGCTGCATTTGAACCATTACTGGAAATTTTCTTGAACTGGAACTGGATTTGAAGCAGACAAACTCCAATTCCAGCCAAGATCAGCATGGAATTGAACCGAAAAATACTGTGGTTTTATAATAATGCAAAAGTGCCTATGTGAAGAGAAAGAAGTGGTGAAGTTCCTAAAGTATGTGGAAGGAATTCTGAGTTACTGTGCGACCTCTGCGTGGGGCTGTGGTTCATGGTGCCTTCTGAGTTCCCTTGGGCTGGAGAGAAGCTCCTGGGTACAAGTCTGGTTGGATTAACATTTCCGTGGGACTGGGGCTTCCAACCCTGCTGAATCTTGAACTCAGCAGGAGTCAGGCTGAGCCATTGCTGCTACGGAGGCTTTCCCTCCCTGTGAGACCAAATGCTGTCCCCAAGATCTCACAGGAGTGCTCAGCCATGCAGATCAACAAATTCAACTCATATTTCTGCAAAACACAATGGTTCACATCAAAGTGGGAGACAGGAGAATGGAGTTACAGGTCCTGCTTAAATGTTGTTTAGCTCTTTGGGTTTTTTACCAGTACTATGCCTCTTATGGTATTACGCAAATACACACATAGATAACACAACACTGAAATTAATACCCCTCACATAAAGTCACCTATAGGAGGTTATTGAACTTCTGAGGATGATCTTAGGACTTCAGAGATTTATTTCATGTGTGGGAGATCAAAAGAAAACACCTCAAAGACAACAGCAGCTTCGTAGTATCTGAATAACAAAGCAGGTGTGAAAATGTACGATGAATTTGTGTGGCACAGACATCATGCATGACAATGACTCAGACAAATCTTGGAGGGTGACCGTAGGGGAGTTTTAGAGCTGTTATAGGTGCTGGAAAGCTCTTAATAGAAAATAAGCAGCTTAGGCAGTCAGTACTACAGCAATGCACACATCCTCAGGATTTCAATGTCGGCACTTGTTTTTGCTACAGCAGGGTTATTCCTGGTTTTCTGGTATAACAGCCTCCTACAAACAAGGCAGGTACCAAAATACATAGCACTTTAAGAGTGATACACAGCACATCAAACTCTAATTCAACTCTCTGGATCTCTGGACTGTTGAATATTCTGCCAGCAAATGTTACATGTTGAGGTGGATGAGCTGTGGCTGTACCAGTAAGGGTCTGTTACTCCATAATAACCTCTGCTTACCTACAGTCCAGACAATGCTTTGCACTAAATCTTCCAGACCTTCCCATGAAATGTATAGAACTTTTCAGTCAACATCCTGACACATGATCAGCTTCTGACGTTGCAGCTAAGGAACTAATTTTTAATTCTGCTAATGCAGAGCCTACCCTATGTTGAAATAATGCAGCTAACCTCAGCTCTACCCAAAAAAACTCACTGAAGCCGTGGAAATCTTTTACATGACATAAAGATGATGAACTGTATTGTAGCTGTGGTAGACTTCAGACTCGTGTTGTTAATGACAACACAGCACATGTTTATGCAGTGGCATAAAAGCAATTCATCAACCCTCCCCAGACTTGACTGAACGGCTCAGTAAGCTTGGTGTGAATTTTATAATCTGTTGTTGCTTTTGAAATGCTTTTCTTGAGACAGAGAGAAAAAGCGAGAGACTGAGATGCTCTGAGCAGCGTTTCTCTTCCTCAAAGAGAGACAGTTTCCTTCTACCACACCCAAGGCCTCGGTAGTCATTGTCATCTACATATTTCTTACTGAGGCACAAATCCTGTTGTCATAGATCAACACTTAAAACAGATTCCACTGTCCAAAGCAACACATGAATTATTGCTGAGCTTAGAACTGTTCCTGCATTTGATAATACAGCTGCTCCATTTGCCACTAGTATCTCAGCTATATTTCTCTCGAGCTATTTCAGATATGAAACTTGCCATGCAAAATCAATCCTTTTATTTTACAGTCCCACAAGTGAAGATTATATATCCATCAACTTTGTCATGAATCCGACCTACTGTCCAAGCAAAAAGGCCATTTCTCATTCTGCAACTGAAGAGTTTTTTCTAAGTACATTTGATCTGAGCGTCTTGACTTTGATTTACTGTTACCATTGCATATAATTCCTTTCCTACAGTGTGAAGAAAATGAAATCATTATTCAACAAAAGGCCCCTTCATTATGTTAAACTACATACTTTCTCTTAATTTAACACTATTAAACACCAGGGTGAATCAAAAACAAACTGCAAAACTGGATTAATATAGTTGGATTTAACCTGAAATAGCCTGAATCTGACACCCTATCAACAAAGAAACAGCTTGGTTACAGCACTCCACTATTTTTCGTTCAGGTGAGACTGCAGAAATGTATTCATTATGTACACAATCATATCTGATAAGACTTAGAAAGGGGAATGTACACAGCTGGGAGAATTCACATCCAACAAAATATATAAGCAGCTGAATAAATGTTCTTCCATCACCTTAATGTTGCAAACCACTTGGTTCTTTCGCTGCTGATCACCAAATCTCAGGTGTAACCTGGAATATATTTAGTCTGAAATGTCTACTTCCCTTCGGCTAACCAATATTAACTTTTTGCCTTCTAACAATGCATATTTGGCAGAGTGTAAAGCACAGTGTTCTGTCAAAGTCTTTATTAATCCAAGTAGCATCACCATTTTTTTAAAAAGCTATGATAGCCTAAATGTATGACAGGTGAGTTCTGCAGTGACTTTTAATAAACCAAACACAAGATCCAGACTGCGGAGATCTCTACCCTACAAACTTGTCAATTGTTTCCAATTCTATTAGCTGGTCTTAAAAAAAGCTAGGAAGTCCTTGGGACTGTATCTCCAATACATCCTTAGACTACCATGTTTACAACCACCCTGTTACTACAATGTGGATTGAAGATGCATTTAACAGCTGACAACTTCTTGCATTTAAAATATGCAAAAGTGCTTTCTCCAATGACCCCATATAAGATAACAATTATTTTAACTGTAAGCATCTGAAATGAAGTAGGCTTTCATTTTCCAGCTGACTTTGAAGCCAGCTGGAACCCACTCAATGACTGGAATCGGACAAAATACATGGAAGGACATATATTAGCATGCGGAGCCCAGCTGGGTAAAATTTTACTGAAAGTGGCTTCCATAGTCTATGCCACAGTCCTGGTTTTTCTGTTATTTAGCAGATATCAGGACTTGCGGATAGTACAAATGCAAGCTTCACTCTGGCTTCAAGCCAGGACACAACCTGAGGTGCACAGCCACACTCCAGGATACACTTCCCAGCTTTTGAGGTTGTGCACCCTTGAGGACCTCCACTGGTTAAATCAGCTCCAGTTAAGGAGGGATGCTGGCTTTCATTTTCTGATGATTTCACCTATGTTTTTTTCCAAGTTCTAATTCGTATAGCTTTGTCCCTGAGCATCTCAGCAAGTCTCAGTGTTGGTACCTCTTCAGGACCAAGTCTTTTAATAATGTGAGTAAAGTTACACAAAAACATTAGAAGTTCTGGCAAGTTGAGTTCTTAGGCATGAACTGATAAAAATTAGAAATATAAAAAATGAAAATCAGTAAAAAAATGAAAAAAGTAAATGCCTTTAGTACATTATAAGTTAGCAATTCATTATTCTTGATACTGAGAATAAAGTAATCACAGGAAAAAGGCATTTGTCTAGCCCTGTGAGCATTCACCACTAGCAAAATTACTTAAATGAAAAGGAGAAAAAAGATAACTGTGCACACAAAATTAGCACGAGAATTAGCAATCAACTGTAGCTCACACAAGGTTCTTAGCAGATAGCATCATCTTTGTTAATAAATGATGAACTGCTTAGTGAAGTTTTTTGCTTAGTGATATCACCACAATAACAGACACTTGTCTTATGTGTGTTTCAAGTTATATCCAAAATAAGCAAGTCATTGACTATCAGATTCTTTCTAGCATCTGAAGTCTCTTCACCCCATATTTAAACTTCCATTGATCTCGAAGAGATAGCACTCGATCAAAACCAAGGGGAATAATACGACGACTTCAGTTTCTGTGCTCATCTTTTGGGATTTTGTTCCTATGATACAACAAAGCAAAAAAATGCATTTCTTAAAGCTGGCTGCACTTTTCACAGAAGGATGGGTTTTTTCTCTGTGGGATACAGTGCTATTTGTGAAGCAGATTGTATTTTGACAGATGCAACTGTATCATAAAAATGCCCTTAGCACTATCAGACTGGTAGCTCACAAGTGTTCATAAACTCCCGGATTTCTTAAAAAACCCCAACAATTAAAATGTTTTTTGAGAGTGTAAATTTCCACCATGACACTTACCTCGCCCACACCAGTCTGCAGAATTTTCAGTCCCGTTGTTTTTTCAAGCTTCTCTTTGTTTATGTCTGTAAGGAAAATTAATATTGAAAGAGTTACTGGAAAGCTGGAATATTCATGATTTGAAGCATTTGCAGTATAACCGACCTTCTTTCCTCCATCAATAAATTTATAACAGTTCCTACCTATGCCATCTATGGAATATCTTTCCCTGATAGCAACTCTACTAGTTAGGTTTTTGAATGCTTAGGTATGCCATTAATTGTTCATTATTATCTGAAAAAGAAAGCCCAGCTAATTCTAGTTCCCTTGTATAAACAGTATCACACACATTTAACACATATACCCAACGTGTTTGTAAAGTTCTCTTCAGTAGAAGCTTCCCACTCTCTTCCTTGCAGTGAAGGGCAGAGCAACACCTTACCATTACAGCTGCACTGCAGTGTGCAGGACTTTTCACAACAAATACAGACTCTTACTTAGCAGGTAAGATACATAGTTTATTTCACAAAACTGGGTTGAGATCCACAATGTTTTCTTTTTTGAAATTTAGTTTTTTCCTATTTATCAGCTTCTATATCAGTAAAAGCACTGAAAACAAAAATAAAGTAATCCAGCATAAAACAGCTAAATGCAAAACAGAGGTAGTAACCACTAAGACTGCGTGTGTACCTGCACCCAAACATGCCCAGGGAATGAACTTGAGCACTGTTTTACCATTGCCCATACCTTTAAATCATTACTATGGTCTTCACATGATTACGGCCTTTGCGCACTAAGATTCTCACAAAACAGTGCCCAGCCACAGTTCTGGGGACAGCACAAGAATGAGATTATTCCCAGCTGGGGCTATGGGTAAGGTCATCGCGTTTTGGATGGGAAGACTTTAACTTTCTAGATGCAAGCTGTGTCAGCTGGACTCCTGACCAAAACCCAGGCACCTGGCTTGTTTTATGTATTAGTAGAAACGAAGCCTTGCAGCCTTCAAACTCTCCTCACTTCAATCATCTAGCCATTGACTATGTAATCCAAGTGAGTCATCCAGGTTCTCTCTGCAGTCAGGGGAAGGAATGGACATTTAATACAGTGAGTCATCCCACATGTCATACACACATCTGCAGGCACCTATCTCTTTCCTTTGATTATGGACACAACACGGATAGACTCAGCTTCTCAATTTAAGTTGCTTAAAGGAAACATTCCTAACAGAAAGGACAAGAAGTGTGCTAGAACATGTTGTACACTGTAAATTTACATCAAAATATTAAAAGGAATTAATATATTTTTCTTTCATTTGTGAAAAATAGTCTTTAATTGTTGCCATTCAAAACATGTTCAAAACAGTTTGGATTGCAGCAGACAATTCTCAGAAGCAAAATTATTGTGAACTGAATGGATACTTTATTTAGTTTGTCCAAAGTGCAACACAAATGATTCACATTTATTTCAGAGGTGAGTTGTATCGTTAGGGCTCAATCTCACCTCACATAGCCCAAATGTGGAAAGATTTTGGTAAAACTTTCTATGTGCAAAGGCTCATGAAGTGAAACCTCAAGCTATTGTAATACAGAGCAACTTTTCTGATTGCCTTCAGCAAGGGATGAATTTTGTCCATGATTTAAATAGACAGGAAAGCTCTGTCCATCTTCTAGACTCACACAGCTTTATTTTTGCTGCTTTTTAATATGCTACCTATTAAGCAGATGAGAACAAGGAGTCCCAGGCTAAGAAACCTTAAATGCATGTTTTTCTGGATGACAGCCTAAAAACTGCATACATTACTCACATAATACTTCTGCCACGCTTTACACATTCAAGAACATATTTATTCCACTCAGAGTCACAGGGACAACATGAGAAGGAGAGTTGCTCGGACCATGCAATTTGAGGCTAGATTTTCACTGTGTAGTACATAGTGCAGTACAAATTCCCGAAAAATAAGTAAATCCTTGCCAACAAGCTTGATTTTCAGCCTTGAGATGCCCTCTGGACTATGTTGCTTCACTGATGGCCGATGACCCGCCATGTCATGTAACAACATTCTCCCTTCTGGATGTGCCATTTCACTGCAGATGTGTGCCATGCTACCACACTGACCGCCTCACACCCAGTGTACAGATTAAAGGCAGATTTCTGTAAAATGCCAAAATTTAGAAGATTTATAAAAATCTTATAAAGAAGCTCCACAGCCTCCTTCAAAGAAACTGAATGGTCCAGCAAACGATTCTTTGGTAGCTGTGGTGGTTTGGCCCCGGCCAGCAACAAAGGACCACGCGGTCGCTCTATCGCCCCTCCACCCACTGGGATGGGGAGGACAGTGGAAAGAAAAAGGCAAAAACTCATGGGTCGGGATAAGAGAAGTTTAACAGAACAGCAAAAGAAGTGAACAGCAACGACAATAATACTGATAAGAAGAATACACGAAACAAACAGCAGAAATGCACAGAGCGACTCTCACCGCCCGGTGCCCCACGCGCTCCCGAGCCACCATTAACTTCCCCCTGGCCAGCTCCCCCACTCAGAACCGAGCATCACGGCACGTGGTATCGAATACCCCGTTATGTCTGGCCACTTTGGGTCAGCCAGCCCGGCTGTGTCCCCTCCTGGCTTCTTGCTAAAATTAACCCTATACTGGCCTAACCCAGGACAGTAGCTTAGGATAAAGAGAACTGCACAACAGCATGGCTGCAAAATAAATAAGTAAACAACAAAGCTTAAATCCTTGTGCGTAACTTGCTACCACATGAACAGTTAATAGAAAATATTGAGCCTGCTGAATTGCTGAGTTTTATAATTACTATTACATATTTGACCTCCTTTTAATAGGTTTCCTGCAGACTTCAATTATTGAAGCTTTGATATTAACAAAAAAAAGAAAAAGTTTACTTGAGACCCTCTTTTCCTCCTTGGTATTGGCTAAAAGACAAAGGACAGCTCTGACAGCCATGCTAACATAAACCCTGCCAAAATTAGGAGGCGTGAAGGCACGATGTGTTATTGATTAAATCATAACCTGAAAATGGTCAAGCTCAGGCACTGTCAGGTTGCAGAGAGACACAGCAGACCATCTCTGACATGTTCACGTCAGGCGTGTACAGCAACGTGTTTTAGCTAACCTTGAACTCCACAAGCAGTTCAGGAAGGTCAAGAAATTCTGTCAAAAACAGTGGTGCTGAAGCTGAAACACCGACTACATATCAAGCAGATGCTTCAAGCTGCTGAACAGTGAACACAACTACTTAACTTTTTCTGTGCTTAACTATAATTGAGAATTTAAGACAATAAAACATAGTCGATAGCCCATAGACAGACAAGGAAGAAGTGGTGAGAAAAGAAATTCAGATATTAAGAACAAGCTAATAATCCTTTGAAAATTAGCCTAAATTTTAAAAAAGTATTCTAGTGTACTACCTGCTAGCTTTTATTCCAATACAAATATACAGCAGATGATGTTTCCGTTGCAAATTTTATGACCTGGAAATGATAATTCTGGGTAACTTTGTATATTGCACATTCCATCAAAGTCACGGTTTAAAGTCCTGAAATACTAATGGAGAACTGAAAAACTCATCAACAAAGAGGCATAATAAAAACAGTTATTCAAAAAAAAAGCAAGAAAAAACCCCAAACCCAACCCAGTTAGGAACATATAAATCCTTTTTTTAATCTTCCACTGAAACAAAAAGGCCTTCCAAACACACAAAAAAGGAGGCCTTTAAATTAAATTCGCTAGATGAAGGATATGCAAATTACCTGAAGAAGCGGAGCCCTATAATGTTCTCAAAATTCTGCAATAGCCTATTTAATTAGTATTTTAATTTATCAGAATAATTCTTTGCACTTGACAATTTATGCAGTATTCCATATAATTAAGCACGTAGCTACAGTGGAATAATTTTTCCTACTCTCTGTATACCAGTTATTTTAACCTGAAAGTATCTGTGGAAGTCTCTTCTGTGATCTAAATTACAATGGGGACAACTTAATGGCTTTGCTCTATTAGAGAGCACGATGAGGGTGTTACTGAGTGTTTAAGAGTAGGGATAGTCACTGTTCAGAGTCTTCACGAACCTGAGGGAGGTCTGATGTGTTTTCTGAGGGCTAACATTTATTTCCTTTAGCAGAGTTATCTGTCAGTGGCACAGTCAGGAACCAGAGTGCCTAGTTTTGTAGTCAGCAGGTTTAACCTTAGAGTCCATCGGTTATTAGAAGTGAGTTATACGGGGCATCGAGCAGACCTGCAGTCTCATTATAACACTTCTGGAAGAACGAAGCCCTGAGAAATGAGTGGTTTACAAAGGTTTGCTGTAAAGCAGGTTGCCAAGCACAACCGCACCCTCCGCCTTACTCGTGGGAGCGCACACTGGCACAAGCGAGATGAGGGAAGGGATCGTGCAGGAGGCTTCCTCGGTCTGTCTCTTGTGATGCTGCTGCGGGATTTACCTCCTCCAAAGAAACCATCCTTAAATATGAAAAGTATTTGGGGGAAGATGGTGTCATTCACAAGGAAATGTTATTTTTCTGCTATGAATCTGACTTTGAGGGTGCGCTGTATTTAATTAGATGTGGGGAAAAAAAAGTACTTACAGAGACATGATTCCCTTGACCTCTATTACATGCCCACTTTAGAATGAGCCAATTCATGCCCTAGATTCACTAACTATATCGACCGGACCTCCAGTCAATAAAGTGATAGAGGGCAATTAATTCTGATTTACTGTAGGCTGTCAAATGAATGCTACAACAACCGTCTTCTTCCCATCAGCTTGTTGCAAAGCTCGTTTCATAGACCCATGTTCAGAACAATTTCATTTATTTTCCCCTCTCTGAGGAACGCAGAGGGAAAAGAAGGAAGGGAAACCCAGAGAGACGGTAAGTGGTTATTACAGCTTTTAACTTTTTAACAAGTTTCCCAAATCTAAGACAAGCAGATGTTACCTTTATATACACTAAGTTAGTCTTTGCTTTCTACTCCCCTACAAAGAACCCCCCCAATTATGTGGAAAGCTTCTTCATAGGGTGGACACTAAAGACTGCCTTTATGTTTGGCAGACCCACGCATTGGGCCATGCATATACATGGCAGACACTAAAACCTTTGTCCCTTGCAACTAAATGAAAATGGATTCCCATAATATATGGGCTCTACCTGTTGAGAAGAACACTATCCCAGAGTAAACCTGCCTTTGCACAGTCAGTGCATCTCCTGAAACTGCTGAGGCATTTGCACCACTAAATGAGGATGGGACAGAGGAAAACCACACTGTTTGTTCAGTGCTCTCCAAGTCTTTTCCCTACAAAACAACCTGATGTTACATAGTCTTTTCCCACCTCGCTCACTTTCCTTTTTTGGAAGTAATTAAAAGCACTTTAATGAACTTTGAATTAGATATTTAGGTACGACTGTGTTCAGAAGAATAGACTTTCTGGAATATAAGATAAACTCCCCCTGACATTGGCATATGTTTACAGGAAGGTGTGTGGAGACTTTGTGCCCGGCCCTCGGCACTTCTTCCAGGGGCTGCAGTCTGTGAATCTGTAACTCCCCTCCCTGAGCAGAAGTAGCATCAGGCTGTAAGTAAATTAGTCAGAACCACAAGACGGGTGTTCAAAATGCTCCAGCTTGAAACAAAATTGACCCACTCAGGTGACCAGATCCAAGGAGAAAAATAGTATCTTTACTAAATTTTACAATTCAGTTAGTGAGGGACAAGTACACACGCTGCAGGCAACAGGTATTTTGTCTTCCAGTCTTTACTGGATGATGGCATGAGATAGTTGCTTCATGTGTAATTTCTAGTTAACTGGCAGCCAGGCCTGGAACGAAAATGGTTGCAGAGAAGTCAAAGCCACATAGCTGTACCAACGACAGCTTGCTAAATATTATGTCATATTCAATTTTCAAGTCATTTTTCAAATGATTTTAATTAGATATTGTTTCAATCCCATGTGCATTAATTTAATTTCTGATATCAACATTTCAACTTTCAATCTGTTCAGATGCAGTACCTTGCTGCCTGGAGTAATTTAAAATACTGTTTGCATCTCCAGAAATTTTGAGGGCACACATTCTTTACAACCTGCTCTAGCCAATAAAATCAACAGATGGAAATTCAGGTCATGCTCACCACTCCCTGTGCACCTTTGCATTCTCACTGGTTTTGGTACAAGACAGTCATATCTCCATACATGGAATATTCCATCTCTGTTTGCCTTTAATTCTGTTCAAAAAACACACACAAAATCCACTTGTCAGGCGAATAGCAGCACTGCATGTAGCCGTAAGAGAAAAACTGACCCACACTTGAGTAGCTGGCAAGAGCTGTATATTTTTTTAAACTCATTCCCTAAAACAATGTCACTTTCCCCTCTCTAAACCATCTGCCTCCCATGTCCCTAATGTTCCATGGTCAGATATTGTTCAAGGATAGACCAGCAAAGACCTGATACACCAGGACCTCATGTAGCTCTCGGTCTGCATAGATTAGATATGTATTTTAGACACATTCTTTCTGCCCGACTGCTTGCATTGATTTATTTTTACTTATTTAATAAATAGCTGCTCAATTGTATGTTTTCCCTTAACTGTCCCTTACAATGAGCACAATGCTATTTTAAAAAACGATGTTTAAATTGTAGCAAAGGAGTTTGGAATGTATGCAATAACATTTTTGTATTTCTCTGGAGCTTTTTTTGTTAACCATGGGATCCATCTCTACTAACTTTAATGTCTCAATGAATAAATCAGTCAAAGTTCCCTCACTAGTCAAGAGAAGTAAATAGGTATTGCCAGAGACTGACTTATCCCATCCTGAGGTAGATATCATTTATTAATTGTATAGAAACATAGGCCTGGAAAGGCCTGTTGGGTCAAATATTCCAAGCTCTTTTTTTCCTACTACAGGCACACCCTTGTAAAAAACGTATGTATACAAGCTCCAAAATACTTCAGCAGTAAAACAGTCCCATAGACAATGCCATGGCAACAGAGAGGAATTTTCAAGGTGTGATGTCAATGTGACGGTTCTGTTCTTGAAGTATGAACAAAATTAGTTTATATGAATTAGAACTGTAGAAATTAAGAACCTGTATCTATTCTAAATACTTTCTCGCAGAGCTTCAGAAACCCATTATCAAAAATATTCCCCTAGATAACATAAGGAAGTTGATGTCCATCAACAGAAGAGTTTTGAGTACTAAGAACAAAAATAACCATGATTTGCATATGTACGTTTTACAAATACAGACTATATTTCAATGAATTTTTAACAGTGACAATTTTTAATAGTATTGACCATTTTAATAGTGACAATTCAATGCTGCACATTACTTGATGGGGTGCAGCGCATGTATGTGTAATGATTTGCTTGCATACTTAAAACACTTATCCATTATTTATAGCTAAAGATGTACCAATTCAGCCAGTGCTAACAGAAAATGAAAAAAAAGAAGTGTCATTCCACCTTTCACATAAAAATTTGTTCACATAAATATCCTTTGACAAGTTTCAGCTCTGTATGGAAAATACAGATAAAACAACCTGCAGTACGTCGAGCTGAAGCTAGAGCAGAATATACTCAAATGGACCAAAGTGGCATGACTACCAGTGCAAGTGCAGACAGTTTTTCTCAGCAAGCATCTTTCTGGGCTGATTGCTAATGTCTAGATCAACTTTTAATGGTACTTTTTAAAGTCCCCGTGAGTTTACCATTAAAGTTCACCGTCATTTGTTCAGTCTTAACATTTACAAACTAGAAGGCAAGATTCATGGTCCTAGGGTATAGGTGGGTAAGAAGGACCACCTGGACCTCTCTCAGCCCTTCTTAGTGCAGGGAAGTATTTGCCTCCTCACCCTCACAACACTGCAGAAAGTAACACTCCATAAAAATAGCTTAAGGTCACAGCTTCCTTTCTTTCCTTTCAGATAGACTGGTTTTTGGAGTAGCATTATAAATGATCAGTTTTGTTGCCTCCTTTTATTCATAGTCAAGAATTCAACAGATTGCTTTAAATTTCTTGTGATGAAAATACTACCAAAAAGCAAACTAATAATAGCAGTTACTCAGCTTTTCAATGGTAGTTACATATTCTAGTTTTGCATCTGCTTTTTGCTTCTATTTGAATATACTTTCCTTCCACAGACTTCATTTTGACCCCTCAGGATATCCACTGCATCTCCTTTTTGTGTTTTATTATTTTTAAATAAGAACCATCTGTCCTCTTTAAAAACATAAAAATTTACATAAGATTCATTCCTTGTCCTTTTAATGATTTAGGAAAAGTAGCTAAATTATAAGGTCTTATGGCCATCTTCATCTAATAGGAACATAAATATTTACCTACCTAGTATCCAGGAAGAGTAGTATCTAAAATACAGTTTTCTCCCCTGTTCTCTCTTTTCTAGCAATATTAACTGGGGTAGTTTATAAGCAGAAAGAACCACTGAAATGATCCAAAAGTTACTACTTACGGTAGTAGCTTTGTAGAAATTCAGGAAACCCAATTATCTGGAATTTAACTGATCTTGCGTGGTTTCTTTAGAATAGCTGATGTGTTATTGGGGTGAGGGAAAGGACTAAACCACCTCTTCAGAAGCCTACCAGCTACTTTTTCTCTAGCTTCCATTATTTTTAAACATAAAACAAACCAAAGGGCTCAGGAAAAGAAAACCAAGGACAGTCGTTGCACTTTTAAAGAAGCAATCCACTCCTCCTGAGCGCCTCTCTGGAAAGTATGCTGACCCTCCTTGGTTTTATAGTATATAGTATTTAAAAATACACAGACTGGCCTTTAATGAGTAATCCTCATTTTTGTTATGCTGTACTTTTTTAGCATTCTCCTACTTGTGCCATTTTTGAGTCTTCTCATATAAACAGCCTGAAAGGTATGAATTATTCTTAGTCTTGTTTAACATCTGTCAGAATCTTTGGATGGACACTGTAGTGTGTTTGCACTGGTATATGAAAAATTCAAGAGGCACTACCACTAATTCTCTGCACGCCAAACTGTTGTTATTTTTAATAAATACACCTTCAAGAATTCTCATTTTTTTTCAGTTGTTTCCCCAGTTAATAAAAGAATACCCTGTAGGTTCATTTCTTTAATGATCCAAAACACAAGTACAAGCCATGTTATTTGTTATTCATCTACAACTACACTTAATGTCATCATCATGGCACAAATGTAACAAGACTGAGTTGGGAAAACATTAGCAATATTTCAACTGACTGGCTCACTAAATCATGAATAACACAGCTAATGCGCAAGGTCATTCACTAGCAAAATCTATTTGCTGTGCCCTCAGAATGAAATGAAAATATTTATTACCAAGGATGCCACTAGTAACAGGAGTCACAATAAAGCTTTCAGGTGAGAGTGAATAGGGACGATGTTAACTTGCCCATTATTTCTCCCAATAATTTTTCATATTTCTACCTTAATGAAAACTTTGAAGGCTACTTTGCTACCTTTGAAAGAATTTCTTTAAAATCAGCAAAAAGTGGAAGATTGTGAAGCCTGCTCACAGTTCAGAAATATAGGCCCAGTATTTTTTAAAGAAAATAAACTTTAATCATATAAACAAAAAGTATTGTGCTTATCCTTGGATGAGTGAAGTGCCAAATGAGAAGGGTAAATTCTTACCTACAGGGATGACTGGGTTCTGAATGCATTTACAGAATTTACATATGCATATGTACATGTAGGTACGCACACTGGTGGGGAATGAGGAGAAGGATTTAACAGGAAAGATCTAAATGTGTGAAGAATGGCTACGTTGCAGTCCCGGGGACAGCTTCACAGGGAAAGGTTAAGTCTCTATTGCTGGTCTCTGAAGACCTTTCTTCAGAGCTTGTTCTGTAGCTACCAGAAATTCAAAACCCCATTGAGTGCTTCCACATGTTTCTTCTCCCCTCCTCAGAGTCATCCTTACTTTAGGAAGCCAGGACTGCTGAAGCCATACTCAAAATATTATGATTATTGTTACGTCACCTGCAAATTCTTCTCATGGCCAGAATCCTCATGGCTAAGACACTGTGCAAACACACAACTAAAAGGTAGTTCCTGTGTGAAAGAGCTTATATCTACCAAACAACAGGAGACAGCAAATGGCTACAGAGAGAGGAGTACAGATAAGGAGGAATTGATATTAGGCAACACGACAACAGAATTCCAAAGCAACATCCATCCACACAACTTTCTTTCTCTTCTTTTTTGGCACAGGAAGGGATGTGATCAACTAAGCCTCGTAAATCTTTTAAAAGCTGCAGCACTTTCACTGTTTCACTGTTTAGAGGAGCAGAAGAAACTTATTGGCAGGGTTTAAAATAAGGAGAAATGGCAGGAAAGGGCACTCTGATCAGCCCTTGCAGAAGTGCTGGAAGCACAGGCAAAGCTTTCCTTTTCTGTAATTGGTGTGATGGAGCGCTCTCTTTTGCAGTAGGCTTAACCCAGTACTAACTGACATGAGTTTCTGCTGGCACCGTTTCTCCTCTAACAATGCTATGAAAACATTTTTTAGGACATCCCTAAAAAGTGTGAAAAAGGATACCTGGACCATCTCACTCCCTGTAGTGCCGGTTTAATCCAAGTGGATTATAAATCAGATTACAGACTCCTCACTGGCCAAAATGCCATTCTGTATGTCAGATCTCTGTACCCTTTGTGGAAGAATCCTACATGCAGAAAGAAAAGCATTTCTGCCATGCTGCTTTTTTTTAAAGAAATCATAAGCAACCTCAGAAATCTTAGAACTGAAGAAGACAGATGAATTAACAGAATGTGTGGTTGAAGACTAACTATCAGGAGCTGGACCTGCTGGTAAAAGAGTTTACCGTCCCTCAAAATGCCAGCTAAGCACTCTTGTGAGTAGCCTCTCATCCTGTTTTTTGGCACAATGTGCAACCCTGGTAAAAAACTCTGCTATTTAAACTACTTGAGTTTACCTGGTAAATTTGGACTGACAGGGTTTAGTGAGTGATCGCAGGAGCAGTTCCACAAGCAGATACAAGCCAGTGGTAACCTCTGTCAAGGGTACAATAACCTCTTTCATTGGCACTGATGCATTCAAAAGCAGACACCGGCCCACAGCCTTTATGAGACTGTCAGACTTGTATGGATTATGCATTTTAACACGTAGAAATCATTACTGCATACAATTTACAATAAATGTAAATGAAATGCCTATCCGCTTTATGCCTACATGGGCATAGGTCACTATTAGAGTGCTAGCAATTTCAAGCAATTTCTGCATGCTATTTTCTGCAAAAATTAGCACAATAGCTTCCTTATGGGGTGAAAATCTATAGGACAGTTAAAAGCTTGGTGAAATGCTTTCTGACTTCTCTGTGGCTGCTTCATTTGGCAGGCTGGCTTTCTCCTGCCAGGACAGACTGCGAAACACATTGAAGGCTGTGCACGAAGCCATCATGCAGCACCCTCCCCTCCCTGACAGCATGGCCATAGCGCAGGCTGGTTTCCAGAGCTTCCCTTCGGTGCACATGTACGGAAACTAGCCTTACAAGAAACATTTGCCACTGAAAAAGAGAAGCGGCTATTGCAAGGGCAGTACATATAATGGCTTCCTCAGGAAAGAATTTTGTGAGAAAGTGGTTTGCATATTTCCTGACCCCCTTGCTTTTGTAGACTGCTGGATCCGTGACTGATTTCTAAAGGAGAGGATGCTCTTGTGAAAGCGTTTTAAAATTCCTTTTTATATTTATACTTGATATGCCAGAGTCCTTTACTTTATAAATACCTACAATACCCTACACATACACACATAACATGTATGTCTCAATATAAGATACATACATAGAGCTTATTCCACCCACCACTCTTCAAAAATGAATACAGAACAGTAGAATAAAAATAAATTAAGTATGAGGTATACATCTCCACCAATCAAGATTAATGTATATTATTATCCCTTGACCCCTTCTTAATGTTCCATTTTACCATGTTTCTAAAATATTTATACCATACAGGGTGTTAAATTATAGCAATTAAGACCATAGTATGGTTTTATTAATATTTCATCAAGAATGTTTCATGATTTGAATTTCCCTGGTGCCCTTCTGTTGCTTTGCTGTACACTGTGGGGATGGAGGGCATTTCTGTCTTGCTCGTCTTTGCAGGACTTTCCCAGCATTTTGCTTTATTTAGCCAGATGCAATGTTTTACAGCTACTGATTTTTCACCTGGTGGCTCACTCATGTAATAGTTTCAGGTTCTTTATGTCCAGTTCTGGGTCTCCAGCAAAACAAAGACATCAGCAAACTAGACAGAGATCAGAGAAGGGTCACCAAAGGGACTGGAGCATGAATTCAAGGAGAGACTGAGACTGATGGTTTTGTTCAGCCTAGGGAAGTGAAGTCTAAATGGTGATTTAACTGCTGCTGACTGCTGCTTGGGCGGGATTAGAAAAAAGATGGAGTCAGACTTTTGCAGAGACTCATACCAAAAAGACTCGAGGCAAATTCCTACAAATGAAATTATTGTTGGACAGAAGAAGGAAAATATTTTCTCATCAAGTAAGTGGTGGCTGAGGGTTGGGACAGGCTGCCCTGAGAGGCTGTAGAATTTTATTCATTGAGATTTCTATAATTCAGGTAGATCAGGGCCTCAAGAAGCCAAATATCAGATCTGGCACTGCTTTACACTGGTTGTTGGACCCAATGGCCTCCAGAGGTCCCTTCCTACGTAAATTTTTCTGTGATTATAGAGATACATATATATATAATCTTTAAAGACAGCAATTCTTCACAAGCAACTGTATAATTCCATCCTGATGTTTCTGAAATGCCAATAAATCCTTCCTTGAAACATGTACTGCATGCTTTTATGAGGAACGGCTGCTGTTCTCAAGAGTACCATCATCTCAGACCTGGGCACAGAAAAGCATTTTTATTTCTGGTTCGGTTTGTTCTTATGCAGCAAAGCACTTCAAGACACTTTCAGTTGATGAATCATGGCCCAAAAGCACTGGAGTGGAATGAAGAAGAGAAACACAGAAATTTGGGAAAAATCAAAACAAACTAACATTTGGGCTTTATTTCTTAGTTTTAGTGGCACAGAAAGCTGCATGGGCATCACAACAGAGATGAACTAAGTTATGACAGCAAAACTAGAGAGAATGAAAAGTTTAAAAAAGGAACTTTATGTACATAATGAAAAAGTAAAGGAAAATTCTTTGCAGAGAAAAGAATAATATTAGAACAGGCAAAAATAAATAGAAGAAAATGAATAATATGCAATGTTGTTCAAGTATGATGAAAGGTCTCTTCCCAAAGCAGCGTAATGTCACCGCATAAATGGCAGGTGATTAAAGGACACAACTGAGCTTTACTGCTGCCAGGCACGAGGCAGATGACACAAAGGTAGAGGATGAAGAGAGACGGATGTACGGAAACAAAGAGGGATGGGCGTAATGGAAAAATTATGCAGGACTTTGGGTTAGGTTTGGCTACTCCCTACATTTTGCATTCTGTATTCCAAAGGTGGATTCATAATGCAGTGTCAGAGATCTGAAAATTAGGCATTTAGTGAAAGTTTCATGCCTACTTTCCTTGTAGCTGACAGGGAGAAAGAGGCACTTCCAGAGAGCACTTCATGCTCTCTCAGAGAGATATCATTCACATGTAAATAAAATGCCACCATCCATTTAATGCACAGCCTTGATATGCCAAAAACAGTTGGAGCTTTGCGGCAAAGATTCAAGGAATTGATTTGCGTGATACGGAAATAAGTAGGTGATCTCGTGAGGAAGGGGGCTACTGAATCAATGGGTTAAAAATCAAGATGGAAAGAAGGGGATGTCTCTGCTAACCGCAGTCTTAGTCACCCAGACTGTAACATGAGAGGCCAAATTCTACAGTGGTGTTTTCCCATAATTCTGAAGCTGTAGTTTCAAACTCAGGATTAATTTTGGGTTTTCTCCCAAAAATAACTCAGTATTATTTCTCCATTCATGTATTTGTATTATTTTACATAATCTTGGATATAAAGTACTAACACCGAGTGAGAAGATCGAGTTAATCTAGCAAGAGAATACAAGAGTTAAAATGCTAGTTGTAAACTATTTCATTAATTTTAAAGCATCATGGACAGTTTTTACTAGGTACAGAATATAGCACCTTTTTTTTTATGAATCCTTAAACTGCTTTTTTTTTTTGGTGCAATTGTGTTATATTAAATACTTTGATGAATTGTTTCATTCAGTACTCAGCAGCCTGATTTCAAAATAATAGAATGCTACAGTTTTTATATTTTCATTAGAAAAAAAAAAATAGCAGAATTTTGTGTACTGTAAGAATCAATTTTGATTTATTCCTGATGAGGTCTACAAGAAACTTCCTCCCACAAAAAAGTTTGCTGGACAGACAAAGTTGAGAAATTATCAGGAGGAACAGGTGCCTCCAGGGTTATCCTGAAAAGATTTTGTTGTTGTGGGAATTCATATAAATGGAGTCAACAGCAAAAGAGCAGAGCTCTCTATATTACATTGTCACATAGCAGGAAGAGTCGATGCTCCTTCAGGTAACACTGTGCCACATATAAAAAACGAGCAATTTTTAGCAATTAGTTTCACCAAAGATTGAATGAGAATCTGAACGTCCGGCTGTCTAGCAAGTGAAGCTATGAAGGAGAAAGGAGGCTTATTTTTCATGTGTAGGATGGGTGAGGAGATGAATGCAAGATAATTAACAGGTTGCTGCATCTCTTTGCTTTGATAGCCAACTTAATTAGATGTTCTGTAGTTTCGTATCTGGACAATTCCTTGGGTCAATGCAATTCCTGCAAAAACTCATCTATAATGGATAAAAGCTCCAGGGTCTTGTAAAATAGAGATATATGTGGGATGTAATTATATGAAAAGTGTATGTGTTTTGTGTGTATGATGTATGGTGCTGGAATAGGATTTGCATATATTTGAATATTCATTAGAGCTTCAATATCTTGTGAAATAAAATGCAATAAAGGAAGGAACAGAAACAGAGATAACAGGGACAAGATGCGTCTCTTTCATTTTCCTAAATTTGCACTGTATAATGATCTACCCATCTATTTTCTTATTTAAAACTATCAACAAGATGTTTGATCTTATAAACAACATTAAATAATAGACATTAATAATGCATTGTAACCTTTCATTCAATTACAATCTTTAAATTAAATCCAAAGATATTAATACTTAAAGAATAATTAATATAAATTTAAGTTTTAAATATAGCTCTGTAATAGTTTGTGGAAATTATATTAGTATTAGAGTACTTGAAATACATAAGCCTATCTAAATCAAACTGCAAACACTGTTGACAATTTATTAGAAGGAATCAAAATATGATACTTATTTGGCAATTAAAACATATGAATACATTTCCATTGTCACACCGATCACAGTGCTGCATCTACCTCATTCTTATAAACTACTGTATTACTACTTGTGTGATTTTACTATGTATTTAAAATACCCTGTGCCACATTTTAAAATTATTATTTCAGCAGCAGTAGTGTTAGAGTTAAAGGAAAATAGCATTTTTATAAAGCCTAATACATCTGAAGGGGAAAGCACTCAGAGTATCTAAATATGTTTTCTATGCACAGTTTGAACTCCTGTTGTTCAAAGTGAAGTGTTGCCTTTGGTGTGGAACTTGAAGTACTTGGGATAGAAGAGCAGAGCAGCATCAAAGGAGGACCAACCATCTGATGCCACAAAATGCATGTATTGATTTCATATTTTGAAAAGCTTCCTTTACCTTGAATATTTAGCAGATCCAATGAAAATTTGAACTGACCCCAATGAGTTTAAATCCTGTGCTAACTAAAATGTAGTACTTGAGAAGGACATACGAGTTATTCTATCATTATGCTTGTTCTCAGAAAACAGGGTAGTAATTCAGAGAAAGGTATATGACATATTAGGCTTTTGGACCAGAGAGATTATAAAAACTACAAATATTATTTATATTTCAATGCTCAGTAGACTATGAAAAAGACACTACTATGAAATATCTCTTATAGAGTAGGAGAGGTTGCTTTTTTAACACAATTTAGATTAAAATACTTCAATAACCTATTTTTTCTACTGGTTAATATTATACAACATGTTTTCAGCCTTGGACAAACCCCAATGCAATTAAATTGAGTATTGAATCTAACTTCGGCACTGGGGTTTTTTTCACACTTGCAGCTTTTCATTTTATTCACCTTGTATTTTAGTTAGTACTTAATATTGACTTTCAAGAGGACCATGCTCATTAGTCTACTTGTAGTAAAATGAAGACTTTCTTGTCATATTCAAGATGTTGATCCCATTTTAAATCTAAGTGCTAGATAATAACATATGTGAAGATGGTGAAAAGGAAACCCAAGAATATTCTTTGTGTAGTATGATGTATTCAGATTTCTTTCTCCAAAGGACGTCCTGGACATGTGGCCATTAGGACAATACTTTTCATATAAATATATATTTCAAATGTTATATTTAATTATGACAAAACCAAGCAGGAGCCAAGAAACCTAAACCCATGAAGCCTGTGGAAATGGAGTTAGACAAATCTGGCAACATACATAGTTTAAAATTTTTTCCATTAACAATTTCTCGTTATTTAGTGATGGACACTCTCCATAACTGATTCAAAGAACAGGGACAGCTGATTAGCCAGGACAGGCACTAAACTACAATTCTACAGTGACCTACGCTTCTACACAAGCCTGATATTAGCTATATCACTGAGCCTTCTTGTTCCAGAGTACAGCTGGGTTGAGTATTCCAAATTAAGTCCAGCTAGCAATTTTGAATAAATATAATGAAAATACACTCAAAAAAAAAAAAACACAATGAATAGTTTGACATGAAACACATTTTGTATTTTTACTTTGATTATCATTTATTCTGCTTTTTGCTAGAATTAATTGGCACAACTGAAACTGAACACTTAGTTGAAATAGAACTAATGCAAGGAGATTTTAGAAAACAGAAAATAGTTCTTTAGGTATTCACCCAAATCAAATTCAAGGTTTTTTTCTTGTTTGGTTATAAAAAAGAAAAAAACCCAAAACACAGAATCTCCCAAAAAAAGTTCCCCATACAGCTCTTTACAAACCTCCAAAGCATGTGTAAGATCATAATAAAGGAAATATAATTTGATTTTGTGATTTCAATGAATCTGTTTGGAGTAGTCTTGATCTGGAATTAAGACAGTGCAAAAATTGTCTTCCTTTGTATGAACTGAAGATGTACCAGTATGGGAGGGAACACTGCACATATGTTCAACAAATTTTTTTTGGAGAACCAGAGAAAGTGATTTTCACAGAATCACAGAATGGTAGGGGTTGGAAGGGACCTCTGTGGGTCATCTAGTCCAGCCCTCCCGCCGAAGCAGGGTCACCTACAGTTGGCTGTAGAGGACCTTGTCCAGAAGGGTCTTGAATATCTCCGGAGAAGGAGACTCCACAACCTCCTTGGGCAGTTTGTTCGAGGGCTCCATCACCCTCAGAGGGAAGAAGTTCTTCCTCATGTTCAGATGAAACTTCCTATGCTTCAGTTTGTGCCCGTTGCCCCTTGTCCTGTCGCTGGGCACCACTGAAAAGAATCTGGCCCCATCCTCTTGACACCCACCCTTCAGATATTTGTAAGCATTTATAAGGTCCCCTCTCAGCCTTCTCTTCTCCAGGCTAAACAAGCCAAACTCCCTCAGCCTTTCCTTGTAGAAGAGATGCTCCAGTCCCCTCATCATCCTCGTAGCCCTCCGCTGGACTCTCTCCAGTAGCTACTCATCTTTCTTGAAGTGGGAGCCCAGAAATGGACACAGTACTCCAGATGGGGCCTCACTAGGGCAGTGTAGAGGGGGAGGAGAACCTCCCTTGACCTGCTGGCCATACTCTTCTTAATGCACCCCAGGATACCATTGGCCTTCTTAGCAACCAGGGCACACTGTTGGCTCATGGTTAATCTGTTGTCCACCAGCACACCCAGGTCCCTCTCCACAGAGCTGCTCTTCAGCAGGATTGCCCTGAGCCTGTACTGGTGCATGGGGTTGTTCCTCCCCAGGTGCAGGACCCTGCACTTGCCCTTTGTGAAAAGTGAGAACAAAACAAGTAGAGAAGTACCTTTTTTCTTCCATTGTTAGCTTTTGCTTCAAATGTATTTAAAATACCTTTTTCTAATTAATACACTTCTTGCCATTGTTCATGTAATTAGGATCTGATCTGCAGACAGGCAAGCTCCCTGGCAAAGTCTGGAGCACATACTTGGGGGAATCTAAGGTGTTGCTGATAATAGTTGCAGCTTTCACATAAATTACTGCTGTAGAGCAGAATACATGTTTGTGCCTGAGCTGCCAAGGTGAAACGCTGCATCTTGGCACACTCTGTCTGCCCTGGGCCTGGCAGTGACAGGGGACTGCTGGACACATGGCCCAATCTGTTGATCTGCCATGGAAATGATAGCCTTTGGCAGAATAAATGAGTAGAAACCATACATAACATTTTATATTTTGTAGCTAAAGCTGTCAGAGCATGTCTGCCTGAGTCCCATAGCTGAATCAATCCTCATGCATCTCTGCATCTAAATTCAGCCCAATTAATCTCACTTTATTAAGAATTCAACTCTGAAAAAAGGGTATTTTACCTACTGAATTAGCACTTATTCCTGTTTTGCAGGGTTTCTTGAGCACTTGCTAACTAGGCACAGTGTTGGTTACGTGGCTGATGAGAGAAAAGGTGTATGAATAATTTGTGGCTATAATAATCATATACAAATGTAAATATGAATTTATATGAAATTCTTTTATGTATCTGTAAGTTGTCTCCAAACAGCTTGGTGTTATGGTTTTGTTAGACCTTTTTGAGACCTAATAGTTTTCTGTGCATAGTTCTTAGGTCATAATTTGGAATTTGATTCAGCGATGAATCTAGGTGTGAGGTCATAACTGTTTTGCGCCTCACCAGTTTCACTGTTGTGCTCCATATGGGCACTGTCGAATGGGAAACTTACCCTGTTGATTTCACAGGGTCATATTTTCACAGGCGTTCAGTTCATTCAAAATACAACTGTTGTGCATCAATTTCAGTCAGACATAAAAGTCACATTGATCTGCTTCTGTTTTGTGATTAGAGATAGCATAATGTAGACACAGCCCTTTTCTACAGCAATACTTGCATCAGTAAAAGTCTTTGTCTTCCATATGAGACGGCAAAGTTGTGAAACATTGAGATAGAAGCGATTTGCCGCGAGTCACCCAGCAGCCTACTGCCAGAAATGAAAATTCCTCACAGTATTGAAGCCAAACTCAGTGACACTACATTTCATGTCATGGTTCAGCAATGAAAAATGTAATATGTCTATAAACACTGACAGTTTAAGTGTTCACCCCAGCCTGGAATTTGTAATCAAACACTACCATGGGGGGGG
>Ga0065711_1028303_pt1 | contig 42096 bp, 19 predicted proteins | sample Hoacrofraction12_FD_59098 | JGI IMG/M metagenome (GOLD analysis project Ga0065711, IMG submission 59098) | Hoatzin crop microbial communities from Cojedes, Venezuela - Epithelial fraction 12 v2 (version 2) | ecosystem: Host-associated > Birds > Digestive system > Esophagus > Crop | place...
TCTGGAGATATTCAAGACCCGCCTGGACAAGGTCCTCTACAACCTACTGTAGGTGACCCTGCTTCGGCAGGAGGGTTGGACTTGATGACCCACAGAGGTCCCTTCCAACCCCTACCATTCTGTGATTCTGTGATCACAGAAAAGTGGTGGGATGACTCTCATGACTGGAGTGCTGCAATGGATGGCTATAAGCTCTTCAGAAGGGACCAGTGAGTTAAGAGAGGCGGTGGGGTGGCTCTGTATGTCAGGGACTGCTTCAGTTGTATAGGGCTCAACGATTGTGATGACAAGGTTGAATGCTTATGGGTAAAGGTGAGGGGGAAAGCCAACAAGACAGATATCATGCTGGGAGTCCACCCAACCAGATATGTCACTTGGACTATGATTCTATGATTATGAATGATTTGGTTATGAATGCTATTATCATACCTTGATCCTATCAACCTCCATAGACCCTGTTCTTGCAGAGGGCGTAAGGGACACAGAGAGACTGAAAGTCTGAGGGGTTTCGTTGACAGTTCAGTCTTCAGAGCACAGCCATGTGGGTAACTGCAGCACAACTGTGAGGAACAGTGTGGAAGTACGTAGTTCTGTCAGAGGGCTATCAAACTGAAACCCGTTCCCTCCCTTGACACAATGAAGACATAGTTGCATTACACTGAGTTACTGCTTTCCCCGTATTTACCAAAGTGACTATGTTTTAACTTCATTTTTTAGTTTGAGCTATAAAGTCTTATGAAAACAGAAGTGTCTCCTTGAACAGCTGTGTGAAGGGATATATTGGTTCATTCAGAGAAATGAAACATAGAAGTGGTTTCTGTGCTAAGACCACATCCTTTTAAAGCTGGTAGATGGCAGTAGAGCATCTGCTCTGACATTGTCTCCAGAGTTACTGAGAGGAGTTTGTTACCTTTTTGTACAAAAATAAAAATCCTTTTATCCATTCCGTAGTCTTGGAAAAAATAGCATTTATTTGACTAACAAGTCTTTTTTATATTCTTAGAACAGTAATCATACTTAGTTCAGAAATGATTGATCCTAGATTTTAATTTTTTTGTTATTTCCATGACATAGAATTTCACAATATATTTTTTTCCTTGATTACTTTCCTCTTTTTCAATTTGTAATACTGTGTGTTAATTTGATTTTGTTGTATGATTTGTAGGATAGATTTCTTATGAAATACATAGAAGACAGATATAAGCCTGTGTTTATTGTATATTATATTTGGGAAGTAGCAGGTTTTGCAGTAACTGTGAATTTTATAGTAGATTTTTTCACTCATCATTATTCAAAATATTTAGATGTGTGTCTGGATTGAACTAGCACAATATATAAGACCTTTTAGTGTATAATATCTTAAAAGAATAGGTTGTGATAACAAAGGTGAGCATTCAAAGCTTAGGTATTGTGAAAGTACTCTTATTTTGAGTACACTGTATTATAAAACTATTACTAGATTTTCAGTTTCCTTAGTATTATAAGTACATACCTTGGTACCTTTCCAAACTAGAGCGCAAAGGATATGATTCAACAGACCTAGACATCTGCATCTGTGCTAGTCACTTCTCTCTTTGCGGTCATGGAAGTATCACCTTTAAGGCATGATTAGTCTCATCCTGGAGTAAGTATCCGAAGTTGATTAAAAATTGACCTTATGGTAACATACATGTAGCGCAGTGAGAGGAACTGAATTCTTGAGTTTTGAAGTTAGGTTTCCAGGAAATGAAAATCCTTATTCTGATTTCCACACCATAAACCCATCTGTCTGAAGCACCTGTGTAAGGAACTTTGTTTTCCTGTGTACTCTATAGGAGGGCCTTCAAATGACAAATTAGGCCACTTAGGATCTGTCTGTTAATTATGTAGAGAGGCTAAGGTGGTAATTTTGTAATTGAAGTAAGTTTTAAATAAGCTTTAAGTAAGTACCTAAGGGTAGGTGGGGTGAATTTGTGTTTGTCTGTTTTAGATTTGATTTAAGTGACTCTGTACAGTGCCCTCTCTCAACCCATGAGATATTTTGTCTCCTTAAATACAGATTCCTAATCATATTCCCTTTGTCAGCTGAATCAAGGTCTCCTTCTAGTTACTCATCCAGTCTGTGTGCTCGTTCCTGTCCTGCCGCCTTACAGAGCCATTTTTGTGTTTCATATGGCCCCCAGGAACCTATTCCTGATACTCCTGTTTCTTTTAAATCCAGTTTCCCTTCCAACTCCAGACTTGTTTCGCTTGCCTGGAGGTGAAAACAGTTCCATGGAGCGACTGCAAACATATCACATAACCTGGGAGACTTTTTTGATCCTGTCGTGTTGAAAGGGGTAAAGGAGTCTGATAATCGGCAGAAGAAAAGCCCTCCCATTGAGTCACGAGGTTCAGAGCAGACCCCCTTGCGTTCTATACTCTCTCAGAGAGGAGCCTAGGTGTGACTGGATCCACTTCTGGTCCCAGACTTGGTCAACAGTTTATGTCTAAGGGTTTAAGTGTGTAGTCACTTATCACATTCAACGTTTACCTGTCAGAGCCCTTCCAAGGGCTTTCACTGTAACAGTTTTGCAAAGTTGAAACAAGAGGTAATTTATTCAAGCGACAGGTATCACAGATTCGGGATTGCCGTTGATAAATTCACTGTCTACAAAAGTTGAGCTCAAGGTAATGGTTTAGCTCTTCAGTTAACAATGTGTTCCTGGGGATACGTCTGACAAAGTCAGAGGCACAACTCTTACCAAAAAGGCGTCCCTTCTTGGGGTGTAAGTGAGGTTAAGGCCCGTCAACTCAGCCATCAGGTAAGGTATTTGCTTGGCTCCTCTTCCCAAAGAGAGTTTTCAGGTGCCAGGTTTTATACTTCTGAAAATCTTTTGGCGAGGTGGCGAGGTGGGACTAAGTCAATTATTGTGTGTCGATTGGCTCTTGGCATGGAATGTCGTGTTGTCAGAAGCAGGACTTGGCAGTTCAATACGCCTTCAGAGCAGGTATCTTCGTATGTGCTCAGGGGCCAAATGTTTTTTATCAGAAGCAACCTCTGGCTGCGCAGCCTCCGCTGCACCCCACAGATCCCCTGATTTACGGTGATGGGCTATCCCCCCTTACTTCTGTCTGATAAGCGCTCCCTTTGTTAACTCTTTGGATCTTGACGCCTGAGTCTGAGCATGTCTTTCCTCTTGCATTGACAAGTCCAGCAAGGCCACTGACCCACAGATACACCTGGTAATTCTAATAGGGAAATGTATCCCACTCATCATTTTATTCAGGTCATTCCCAGTCTTAACTCATTCTCTTTCCTAATCCGTGCATTTAACTCTCTTATTTTTACAGGGCATAAACTGAAACAAGAAAGATCCAGACTGGATATTAGGGGAAACTTTTTTATCATTAGGACAGTAAAGCAGCGGAACAGGTCATCTAGAGGGGTTGTGCAATCTCTGTACTTGAGATTTTTCAGGACCAGGCTGGATAAAGCCATGAGCAACCTGGTCACCATCTTTCAAGCAGGAGGTTAGACTAGTGACCTCCTGAGGTCCTTTCCAACCTGAATTATTCTATAATCCTATTAAAAAATCAGTTTCTCTTTTCATTTGCCTAACATTCAGAAAGAGACTGATTTGAGAGTACTGAGGTTAAGCCTTTTCTCAGGCTTTAGCTGATTTGAAGTAGCATAGACTGGTCAGCCCTGTAAGAAAATTCACTGATTTGTGAGAATAAAATACTTATGCCTGTCAAGTTCTAAAATCAAACTTGTCATCATACTTAAGCAGTAATATGAGTTACTATTTTACAGTCTCTAATTCTTTCCTAAATTTGGACAGATTTCATGGATGTAAAACATCGCACACAAAAGTGTCCACTAAGTTTTCAGTCCTTTAGCAAAAGTTTGGGATGCTGAAGCAGTTCAAAGATGAGGTCAAGCTGAGTAACATGTATTTTCCTGTTTCTTCAAGATGAACAACTATTTTAGGCTAAAATTTTCAAAAAGTATTCAGGCTGAAAGAGTGATCAGTACACAAAGTTTAAACACAAGCCATTAATTAAAAAAAATTACAGTCAGTTGAAACCAGTGTGCTGTCATGGAAGCTTTAGTAGTAAGTTATGCTGCCATTGTACCTGTAGTACTCGAGAGGAGATGGGATGAACTGGAAAGAGTTAAAGAATTTCCATAAACATTTGATAAAGATCATAGTATGTTGCAGTGCTCTGGAACACTGGGAGTGAAAATTTGATTTCTTTTGATTCAGTAATTTTAATTTAAGTGCTTAACTTTTGATAGCCACATCCAAATATTTTCGAGCTACTTTGATAAAATATACAAAGCAGAAACAGATATAGGTGCACTGAAGAACAAAGATTGAAATAATGGATAGATAATGTATTTCCTATTTAAATTATATTGACAAATTCTATAATTAGATAATTAGAAATAGACAGCTAGCCCTATACACTAGAGTCAGAAAATACTTTAATTATTTGATCTTGCAGTCACTACTTCTCAAATTCATTTCAGCTGTATGGAGCTAAATGTTTATACATATGAAAGCACTTAAATACAATACTTAATATTTTCAATCCCCTATATTCACAAAGCAATCATATAAAATGATGGCAGCTTTATGTATAAATATGCAAGTTTGTATGAAGTACTGCATATAGAATTACCAGTTAAAGTATATTTGATATAAATGTTTTATTTCTTTGCAAATGATGGCAGACAACTGTCCAAAAATAAATTTTCAGAGCCAGAACTGTAGCTAAAAGAATGATATCTGGAAGGCACAAATGTCTATTATCTGCATTACTTGTCAGAACATTTGCATATGTGCAGGGTGAAAAGAAGGAAGAATTTCAGGAATGATGAAGATGCTATGATCAAAACATTAATCAGAGAAAATAATTTTTTGCTAAATTAAACAAGAGTCTTTTCTGCTATACTTAATAGGTGGAGCACACAAAGAATTATTAAAGTTTAAAATTAAGTTCTGAGAATAAGAGGAGGAAATGATATTTTGTGTAACAGAAGCTATACTGAACAGTGGCTCATATTTTCTTTTCCTCCCTTTAGCTACCAGAATACTTGCAGAAGCCCTTCTTGCAGGCCTTTGCATCCCTTGCTAGTGTCAAACCCAGCTGAGATTTGGCTTTCGTCGCTCCATCCTAACACATTTGAGGAATGTCTTTATATCTCTGCTGGGTAGTCCATGCCTGCTCCCATCTTCTGTGGATTACCTCTTTTACATTTGAGATCACTAGCTTCCCCTTCATCCATATTGACCCTTTGCCATGCTTGTTCTTTGGCTTGCTTATTGTGCTTGCTTCCTGCACATCAGAAAGGACTGCCTTTGTGCTCTGAGGAATTTGTTCATGAAGATTAACCAACTCTCCTGGTCCCATTTGCCCTCCAGTGAATTTACCTGTTGCATCCTGCCAAGAAGATCCCTGACTAAGCTAAGATCTGCTCTCCTGAGGTCCAGGGTTTTGATGCTACTACTTGTCTTGCTCTCCTCACTCAGAATTCTAAACTCCACAGTCTCATGCTTGGTGCAGCCAAGGCTGCCCCCAACCTTCACATCTTCTGCCAGTTCTTCATTGATTATTAGCAACAGATTCAGTACAGCATCTCCCCTGGTTGGCTAATTGATTCCCTGTATAAAGAAATTGTCTTCAATAAATTCTAGAAATCTCTGTCCCACGCAGCCTGTCATATTGCTCTCACGGCAGTTACTGGTTTGGCTGAAGTCTCCAGTTAGTATGGGCCTGTGATTGTGGGGTTCCTTCAAGCTGGCAGAAGACAACTTCTGCTTTCTTGATCTAGGAGTCTGTAGCACACGGCTACTAAAGCACCACCTGTGTTGGTCTGGCCTCCGATCTCTGCCTGTAAGCACTCAGCTGGCTTGTAACCTGTTCCTAGGCAAAGCTCTGTTCACTCCAGCTGCTCTTTTGCTTTGACTGCAACTTCTCCTTGCCTTGCTTTCTGGCAGTTTACTTCAGACTAGACAAAAGGAAGGTTTTAGCACAGTAAGATGCTTCCCAGATATTCATTAGGTATGCATGTAGTTCCTCTTGGCAAACCAAATTGCAGAAGTACTAAAGTACTTTATTATAATAGACTTTGACTTTCATCAACTAATAGTGTTTCTTAGGACTTGGAATTAATTTCACTTTTAATTCATTAAATATGATAGAGAAATAAAAATCCTGTTTTTACGATTTCTGAGATCTGGAATCACAGAGTGTGCATAATTCTCTAGGCCACAGATCATATTGTCATTTCTGAGGGAATGAGAAAAGATTCTTTTCAGAATTAACATTATTTTAAGAAGTTAGCTTTTCATGAAAAAGAATAGTATTTTAGCTTAATTAGAAGTATTTTTAAACTTGTTTTTTCTAAATGTAGGTTTATATGTCATACAGATAGATTTTCATATATTTATACATTATGTATATTCATCTTTTGGTTTATGTTTTATGAGACATTTAATATAAGAATAAAACTATAGTAAATGTTATAGAAGTTAAATAAGTGGTTCAGTGTACTATCATCTTGTGGTGGTTCATAGTCCCTGTCAAAGCTGATAAATAAGGAGCTGCTGTTTGCTTCAGTGAAAGAAAATGAAAAACAAAAGAAAACACTACATCATTGCACATCTTTCAAGAACAGAAAATAAGTCAAAACCCAGAAGAAACAACTTCACTTCCTGCCGCGTTCTGTCTAACAATTAAATAGTCCAGTCCTTCTGAACAATTAATACATTTTTTTATTATCAAGTTTAATTCTTTGAAGTCAGGCAAAAGAGGAGAGAATTAGTAAGTTGTTCTCTAACATGTCTTCCAAAAAAAGCAGTGTGAAAAATAACTAAAATTTAGCTAAAATACCAAAAAATACCAGGGTTTTTATATGTAGCTTAAGGGACAGACTGCAATATCATTGAATATTTTTAATTTGAGTGTTCTTTTTTTATAAAGGTATACATATATTTGATCAGGTTATGTGTGGAATTACCAGAGCTGCTAACACTAAAAAGCAGTTGGACCTAATGAACTGGAAGCTCCCCTTCTTTCTGAAAATTTTAGTTATTCTTTTAATTGCTTTATTTCTTTCTTTAAACTAATAAATATGTATTTAAATAATTCGAGATAGCATGAATTTCTAAGTCAGAGATCCATGGGAGATCAGAATGAATTGATTATAATTGTCTCGCAACTTTGATGCCTGATAGGTACTGTGAGTAGTAACATGCTCTCTATTATTTCTCTTTTTTACTTACAGGTGGACCCCAGTTAAAGCAAGAACTTGAGTTTTGTCTATAGATTTTGTGGAAAAGAGGCTTTTTAATTAGTTATACACCTAATTAGTGTTTAAATTATAGTTAAACAAAGACAATGACTGTGATAAGAAAAATACGGATTTATTTGTTTGTTTGTTTTGGGCTTAATATGAATGAGGCTCAACTATGTTCTATATTTGCATATGGATATTGTTTGTGTTTTAAATAGATCATAATTAGTAGTTAAGTATGCAGAGAAGTATATTCCATAGATAAATCGGAGAATATTTGCTGCTGTATCATATTTTTGTACTAAAAGAAGTTAGTGTTTCCTTCTTCAAGATATGCATTTGTGTTGTCATCACTCAGGTCATTTCACAGCTTCGGATCCTGAGCAGGTCAGTAACGGCTGGCTGCAAATTTGACAGAGAAGTATGGTCTACTGAACTTTCTCCTGTTCTCAACCTGTGGAAGAAACTTAATCAGGTAGGAAAGTAGCTGATTTGAAAAGATAACTTTTTTCCCCTGGTAACAACATTAAAAGTAAAATCTAAGGAATTATCTTGAACATTGAAACATAAGAAGTGGAAAGGTAAATTAAATGCATCTGAGGTTGGAAGTACAATGTTACATGTATGTAATTAGCTATAGCATCTGTATGTTTGATAACAGGCTGTCACTTTTTTCTCCATGTCAAGGTGAGACCATACTCACAAGACATGAGACTAACATCTTATACATGTTTACAGGAAGCACACTAATATATTTTACATTTTAATTTAGTCTCTCCATTTCTCTGATATTCGCAAGGCAGTATTTAATGATGTGAAATATTAAATTAAGTTTTTCCTGTATAATATTGAAGTGTGGTACTAGCTTTAAACTGAGGTTCATTAAAATCCATGCTACAATGCTTGCAATATCCAGTATCACTTGTTCTTTGTTCCTTTGTACTTCTGGGTTGGTTTGGGGTTTTTTTTTTTACATATATTCTAAAGTTTGATTTCCAACCATTGAATTTTTAGTTTGGGTGTCCATTTAGCTGTAATCTGTGTGAATTCTCTTTGAAATGCAAATACCATTCATACTCGGGAAGGATCCCTCTCACCTCTTGCTAGGTGCCTACGTAGACATTTGACCATTATTTTTCTCCTCAGCAATAAGTAATAGATCACAGACATAGTGGCCTAAAAACATCTTGTACACAGCAACATTGGAATGAGAAAAACCTTTCACTTACTCAGATAACCACATACAACGAAGCGACATGAGGTGCACATTAGAACTTGACATTACATTTTGATATCTCTCATTAAATTGTCATTTAATGTATGCTAAGTGTATGGAACATCATGTTTTTGTCATTATAGTCTTTTGGTACTAAATAACTTCATGTTGAAATCAGTGGCCTCTGAACATGGACTGCTATTAACCAGGTCTGTGATCCTGTAAGGAAAAGCAGCACAATTCCATGTGACACCTTCCTTTGTAGCTTACTGACTAGAGTTAAATATACTTTGCCTGCAAACCTTCCTTGCAAGAGCTCAGATGAAACAGTTGTATATATGTATACATATACAATGAGAAAATTAGAGGTTTTGATAGCAGTGCTTGGAAGACTGATAAATGAGGCCAGTTTTAACAGTAAAAAAAACCTGCACTACATTAATACTCATTAATAGCACACATTGCTAATGGCTAGTTCTTTTATCATTATTAATCATTGGAACTGCAAATTGAAAGCACTTATTCTTTAAAACTTGTGTCATAATTTAGCTGTGAGTATGAAGTACCATGAAACTGAAGCCACATAGTCACTGCTGGTGGCTATGGTCCTTGATGGTCTAAGTCACCCAGGTGGAGGTAAGCCAGCCTGAGAGCTCTTTGAGAAAGGAAGCTGCACCTGACCCAGGCCTCATCTTTCTCCCCTACCTTCACCCTCAAATCTGAGATCTCCTTTCATAGGAGTTTTCAGCCCTTTACCTCTGTTCCTGAGCTGCAGGCTGGGTGATGCTCAGGTGGAGTTATTTTCCAGGCTGCAGCAGGTAGCTTATTGTGTCACTTGGCTTTTTTTCTTTCCTGGTAAAATGTGTCTTCTTGTCTAAAGCTGAAAGCAGTCTAGCCAGTTCTTAATGTTCACCTTCCTCAACGACCAGTAGGTGACCATCAGCTTCATGTTCATAGTTCTTGGGCCTCTGTTTTCAACCTGTGCCCATACTTTCAAGACCTTCACTATTATCCCATGCTTCAACTTCACATCATAACACGAGACACCTGGTACTGAATTCCACTTCAGACAGCAAGCTCTCTTAGCCAGTTGGTAACCAGTCTAGAAGGCCAGCAATGGGGCCTTGCATAGTTAACATAAGACCTAGTTAGTGTGGTCTGTTCCTGTTACAGGACCACTGGGTACAAAAATTTTATATATTGTTTGCTATACTTGCTGTATTATGTTTGAGTTAAAAAAAGCACTAATATTAATTAAATCTTGTGTTTAGTGTGCAGTACTTCTGTGAATACAGGAGGACTCTGGTTTAGCTACAAAACCAATCTATTCACTAAGGATTAGCATCAGCCTGAATGATTTATAATGTCTGGGTAATCTCTGGCTAATCCCTTGCCACTGACCATCCTGCCATTCTGCAGTTTCCTCCTGCGAGATGCCCTGCAGGGCTTGTCAGATTCAGAGAACTGAGTGGCTAGTTTCTTTCTGACTTTGTATTTGTTGATCTGAAAATAGCCATTTTTTACCACACTGTATCTGAGAACTTTCTTTAGAGATGTAAAATGGTCTCTTCAATCGACACTGTCATAAAGGCTCAATTTGATTTCCTAAAAATTAGGCTTCTAGGACTGTTTAAAAAAACATCAAATGTTCAAAGACTGGCAGATATAACATAGAATCTGCAGGAGACCTGTGATCTGCTGGAGTATCATCTAGAGGCAGAAAGAGACATCTTAAATGTCCCTAGATGCCTGCCTGAATCAAGCCTGTGGTCCCTGTCTATTTTTCTACTTAATTTTACATATAGGAAAATGAATTGTGCAATATTTCTGTGTTCCCTTCTCTCTCAATATTTGTAGAGTTACCATAGGCACCTGTGTTTGACCTACATTTTCACTGCTCACAATATCTTAAAAAAAAAAAAGATTCCTATGTTATCTTGAACTTTCTTTGATTTTCTAACATTTTTATGCTGTTAGCAGATTAATTTCTTTATCTTTTGAAGATCTGCTTCAGAATAGGGTGGCCTCTGACCTTGTGCATGTTTTTCTGGGGGGACATCTGCTTGAGTGTTTCAAAAAAATTAAATAATAATGTCCTTTATCAAAATTAGTTTTCATATTCTATTCAACCAGTACTTGCTTTAAGCTTTAGAAAAATCTAGTCATCTTTAAAAATTCCACATGCATTACATACAGTTGTACATTCTAATTGTTCATTGATAGCTCAATTTTTCAGAAGTTCTAAATAAAGATCTGGAAATTGGACTGAAGAAAATAGTTGAACTGCTGCTCAAGTTAACGTCAATACATTATTTTATTTATGTATGAATGGGCACAGAATATTAGCTAAAATGTTTTTGCAGATATGAAGAAGTAAAATCACAATAACTATTTATTACTCAAGTTTGCAAAAATCTTTTTCCCCTCAATTTTGGAAGCATTTACTTTTAGCTGCAGACTCTATTGTAGAATCATAGAGTCATAGAATGGTTTGGGTTGGAAGGTCATGGGCAGGGGCATCTTTGACTAGATCAGGTTGCTCAAAACACCATCCAACCTGACCTTGAATGTTTCCAGGGATGGGGCCTCCACTACTTCTCTGGACAACCTGTCCCAGTGTTTCACTACCCTCATCATAAAAAAAAAATTCTTCCTTATATCCAGCCCAAATCTACCGTATTTCAGTTTAAAACCATTACTCTTCGTCCTGTCACTACAGGCCCTGGTAAAAAGTCTTTTTTCGTCTTTCTTATAAGCCCCCTTTACATATTGAAAGGCTGCTGTAAGGTCTCCCCGCAGCCTTCTCTTCTCCAAGCTGAACAACCCAACTCTCAGTCTTTCCTCACAGCAGAGGTGCTCCAGCCCTCACATCATTTTTGTGGCCTCCTCTGGACCCGCTCCAACAGGACCATGTCTTTCCTGTGCTGAAAGCTGCAGAGCTGGATGCAGGACTCCAGCTGGAATCTCACTAGAGCGGAGTAGAGGGGCAGAATCCCCTCCCTCGACCTGCTGGCTACACTGCTTTCAATGCAGCCCAGGACATGGTTGGCCTACTGGACTGTGAGCGCACATTGGTGGCTCATGTCCAGCTTTTCATCCACTGGTACACCCAAGTCCTTCTTGGTAGAGCTGCTCTCAATCCCTTCATCCTCTAACCTGTATTGATACTGGAGGTTGCCCCGGACCATGTGCAGGACCTTGCACTTGGCCTTCTTCAACTTCATGATGTTCTTGTTGTTGTTACTATTATTAATATCATCATTATTATCTTCCTTTATCTATTGGATACAGATACTAGTAAAGTAGAGGCAGATGGAGTAGATGTTGGCAATATCTTCTACTTCATTTACAAGAAGCAAAGATTAGTCTTCTACCTGTCAAATATACTTACTGCTAAGGGTAGTTGGAAATAACGGTCGAATAACTGTTTCAAACTACTGAAACTCAGGAAGTGTCCAATATAGATCTGAATTGAATCTAGCTAATCCATTTATAAATTCAAAGCTGTTTTTAAAATCAGCTACTTTTTCTTCCAGAGGCAAAAATGCTCAGAAACTTGTTCATATGTAGACAAAGATTGAGAATGTTTTTAAACATTTTTATTCCAATCTAGGTAAGTAAATCAAGGATTAACTCAAAAAGGATTATCTTACAAATACCTTGAAAATAGTTATTGTACATCTAACTGCTGATGATTCTGAAGCATAACAATTTACCACTTGCCACACGTTTTTTCTGTAGAATTTGTAATGGAATAATTGATCATAATCTTTAAGCGTGGACATATTTTTATCTGTACACTCTCAATACCGTATGGTGATCACTTTTCTATTCTGTAATCTAGTGTCCAAGTTTAGGTAAAACAATAGGCAGAATTTCACTGGGTGTTTCTCTGGACTGAACATCAGTGTTTCATCCTACAAAAATCAGTCTGAATAATTTAAAGTATATAATACAGCTAGATTGACAGAATGCCTATAGAATCCATGTAGTCAGTGAATTTCAGGAAATTTTAGTTAATATTGGCCAACATTTCACAAATCTGTAAAGGGACTATTTAACTTTTTAGTGATGTGCCCACTGAAGAATTATGGCACATGAATGTATGTAAGATAATATTTGTATTTTTTCATGAGTGCAAATTGTAATCTCTCAGTCAACAGTATTGAGTGCATCTAACAGAGGCAGCCAATTCATGCAACAGTTGGCAAAGCAGTTTGTGCCAAAGAGCCTACAGAAGACAAGCAGCCTTGCTCAGTGGAGGATACACCTTCTCAGCAATGGCAGTGACATGCCACAGGGCACGGTCCCCAGCTGCTATTGGAGCAATGGACCCTCTAAGAAGAGAACTGTGACTCAGAGCTCCAGAAGGAGGATGCAGCTCTGCAGATCTCTAGCTGCAGGGAGTGCCTGAAGTCTCCTCCTGAGGCTGGGGCAGCAGGAGGTGTTCTTCTAACCTGCAGGAGACGTGTGCTTGTTGAGGATCTATATCATCAAATTAAGGAGCTATGAGAGGAGGTCAGTGGACTTTACAGCATCAGAAATAGATTAGGTGGATCTTTCTGAGACACTGCAGCTTGAAGAGCCAAGCCCCCAGCTTTCCTGAAGGAAATGCAGGCAGAGTCCATGTCTGTTGGGATAGGAAGTGAAGACTTACAGGGTGGCAAAGGCTGGAAATCTGTGACTTCTGGCACCAGGAGGAAAGCTTCTGCTCCATCTCAAGTTTTGCACTTACAGAACAGATTTAATGCCCTCATAGCTGACAAGAGGCTGGGAGCTCTGTCCAGTGAAGCTCCCAAGCAAACTAAACCCGATCCACACAGTAGCACCAACAGGAAGTTGTGAGGAATAGTAGTGGACAACTCCCTGCTGTGGGGAGAAGGATGCTTCCATTTTCTGACTTGATCTAGGGAGGTTTGCTGCTTGCCCGGAGCTCACATCTGGGATATTGTGGAAAGACTGCTGAGGCTTGTCTGGCTCTCGGACTATTACCCCTTGATGCTTTTCCACAGTGGCCCCCAGTCATACTTGCAGGGGTAACGTGGAGCATATGAAGCATGACTACATGGGTCTGGGAGTAGTGGTTAAGAGCATAGGGGCCTAGGTGGTTTTTCTTCTTGATCCTTACAGTGAAGGTGAAGGACGTGAGAAGGAGTAGACAGATTCTACTACTGGTCGCACAGCTGGTGTCAGCAACAGAGTTTTGTTCATGACTATGGGGACACTTTTTGAGGATTGGTGGTTGCCTGCTCGAAGGAGAAAGGGTCCACCTGACTAAGTAAGGCCAACAGGCTGGCCAACTTGGTGAGGGAAGTTTTAAAATAGAAGTAATAAGGTAGGGAGAGGATGACCAAAAGTTATGTGAGGAGGTAGTTGAACAGGTTGATAGGCAAAATATGTCTGTGAACATCATCATCAACAAAACAGAGCTGAAAGGGGACCATATAAAGTGTGTCCATATAAACAAGGAAGTGCCTACCTGACAGAATTATGGGGAAAGCTCTCACACCCTTTCTGAGAAATCACTGTGATGGGGTGCCTCTCTGATGTGCCTGTACACTAACGGGTGCAGCATGGGGAACAAAGAAGAGGAGTTAGAGGTTTGCCTGCAGTTGCAGAGTTATGATCTCATATGGGTCACAGGGACTTGGTGGGATAATTCACACATCTGTTGTGCCTGCCATGGATGGATATAGGTTCTCTCAGAAGGAAAAGTAAACAAGGTGAATATGGGGAGTTGCCCTTTATGTGAGAGACCAGTGGGAATGCATGCAGCTCTACCTAGAGATGTACAACATGCCAGCTGAGAGTTTGTGAATTAGGCTTAGAAGTCAACATTATGGTGAGTGTCTGCTACAGGCCACTCGATGAGAAAGAAGTAGATGAGACCTTTTTCACACGCCTGGAAGAAGCCTCACATTCTCAGAGCCAGGTCTTTGTGGGGAAATTTACCCACCCTGATATGTTCTGGAAGAACAGTGTAGTGGTACACAAGCAATCCAGGAGGTTTCCATAGTGCGTTGATGGCAAATTCCTAACTCAGGTGATGGAGGAACCAATAGGGGGAAGCACTCTGTGGAACCTCGTACTTGCCAAGAAGGAAGAACTTGTTGAGGACGTGAAGGGTGGGGACAACCTTGGTTGCAGTGATCGTGAGGCGGTGGACCTCTGGATCGTGAGAGGAGAGAAACAAGCAAAAAGCAGGATGACAACCCCAGACTTCAGGAAAGTAGACTTTGGACAATTTAGGGACCTGCTTGAAAGAAACCCATGGGACACTGCAAGAATCTCATGGGACACTGTCCTGGAGAGCTGGTTGCTTTTTTGAGGAATATGTCCTTTAATCTTAGTGGTCAATCTCAAAATGCAGGAAGTCAAATAATGGCAGCAGGGGGACTGCAAGCATGAGCAAGTTGATCCTGGCAAAACTCAAATGTAAAAAAGAAGTGAAGAGAAGGATGCAGGGACATCTGATGTGGGACGAATATAGAGACACTGAGAATGCAGGGATGGAGTCTGGGAAGCTAAAGCGTATCTGGACCTGAGTCTGATAAGGAATGTGAAGGGCTGTACTGGTGTACTGGGTCTGGCTGGGATGGAGTTAATGTTTTTCATAGCAGTGGATATAATGTGCTTTGCACTTGTGCCTAGAACTGTATTGATAAAACATCAGTGTTTTGGCTGTTACTGAGCAGTGCTCACACAGCATCAAGGCTGTCTCCTCAACCTCCCAGCCCCCCAGAAGCCGGTAGGCGAGGGTGGGCAGGAGGTTGGGAGGGTACATAGCTGGGACAGCTGACCCAAACTGACTGAAGGGATATTCCAAATCATGTGACGTCATGCTGAGCCATAAAAGCTAAGAGAAAGGAGCAGGAGACGGAACATTCATTATTAAGGCGCTTCTCTTCCATAGCAACGGCTATATATAGAGGCCCTACTTACCAGAAAGTGGCTCGGCATCACCTGCTCATAGGAAGTACAAAATAAATCTTCTTTGGTTTTGCTTTGCTTTCCCATGCAGCCTTTGGGGTTTTTTTTTCATTAAACTGACTTTATCTTGACCAACAAGATTTTTCATCTTATTTTCTCACCCTGTCCTGCTGAGGAAGGGAGTGATGGAGTAGCTTGGTGGGCACCTGGCAGCCACCTGAGGTTAGCCCATCACAACCAGGTATGGCTGGGATGGAGTTGCCTTTTCATCCTGTAACTTGCAGGCGTGATGCTGTTAACCCATTAGAAGGGCAACAAAAAGGGGTTTTACAGGTCCATCAGCAACAAAATGAAGATAGGATAAGTGTAGGCCCACTACTGAATGGAAATGAGGACTTGGCCACAAAAGACAAGCAGAAGGCTGAAGTACTAAATGCCACCTTTGCCTCTGTTTACTGGGAAGTCTGGCCTTCACCAGTCCCAGGTCCCCAAAAGCAGTGGGGAAAGTGCAGAGCAAGGAATACTTACCCTTGATGGAAGAAGATCAGGCTAGGGGGTGTTTAGACAAACTGAATATAAACAAATCTGCAGGCCCTTGTGGAATGCACCCATGAATGCTGAGGGAGCTGGCTGCTGCTGTTGTGAGACCACTCTCAGTTACCTTTGAAAGATCGGTGTGATTGGGGAAGATTCCTGAGGACTAGAAGAAAGCAAATGACATTCCTTCCTTTAAGAAGGGCAAGAAGCAGGAAGCAGAGAAAGATAGGTCAGTTAGCCTCACCTGGGAAGGATTTCCATGGGTCATTAAGGTGGTTAGAGGGCAAATGCATCTGTCATACGAGCCGTGGATGAGAGAAGAAGGACAGTTCAGCCTGGGGAAGAGAAAGCTTAGGGGTATCTACCAGTGTCTGTCAGCTGATGGGAAGGAGTAAAGGAGACAGAGCCAGACTCTTCTCAGTGGTGTCCCGTGACAGGACAAGAGGCCATGGGCACAAACTGAAATACAGCAAATGCCATTTAAACGTAAGACCAAACTTTTTTACCGTGGGGATGGTTGAACACTGGAGGAGGTTGCCCAGGGAGGTGGTGGAGTCTCCATCCTTGGAGGTATTGAAAAACCTGACTGGACACAGTTCTGGACAACCTGCTGAAGCTTTGAGCAGAGGGTTGGACTGAACAATCTCCAGAGGTTCCTTCCAACCTCATCTGTTCTGTGATTCTATGAGTAGTAGTCCTTTGTGCTCAGTTTTCAGAGCTGTCAAAGTGGCCAAACAGCAAAAGTGACAGATATAGATTGGAAATTTTGGCTTTTTCATTTTAGACATTTTGAAATGGGAAATAATTCTTACATATTAATACAGTAATGAGGACTTACATCTTGTCGCTTTTTCAGAAATATTTCTGGAGATTTGCAGGAAACATTTTTCCTCTCAGTGGCATACGTTTCACAAAGCCCTGTTAAATGTTACTACCAATTATTCAGACATTCTGAAATTGCTGAGCTGGGGAGTTTATTATTCTTTGTCTATCCATAACAACAGAATCATGAAAACTACCTCTCCTTCACCCACAGTTTATTAGTGCAGCCAGAATTCAGACTCTGGAACTTTTTCATTAAATTTTACTTTAAATGAAATAGATACTTAAAATCTGGTTCAAATCAGTGCACTGCTGTGTTGAGTTACACAAGCAAGCTTCCTATTTCTGTTTAGCTGTTTGGACTAATACAGAATATCTTGACATTTTTATCTGTGTTAGTTTCATTTGAAAACATACTTTTTAATTCGTGCCATTTGAAAACACGCTTGTAATGAATACTGTCCTAAAATTGCTTCTGCAGTGTCTTTCAGCATGATTTAGTAACAGCTTAACACTAAGCAAATTAATTAAACTGTCATGAACCTGACATCAAGTTAAAAAAAATCCAAACACTCAGATGCTCAGTGTAAGTTTGCACGAAAGACTGTTTACTGAAAAACATGAAGCCATCTCTGAATAACTTGTCAAACAAATGTTACACAAATTTTAATAAGTATCTTCCTTAATGTGGAAGGATGGCCTATTCCAGCCTGTTGGCCAGGGCTGGGCCATCAGAGTAATTCAACGAGCCGATGTCCTGCTGACCATTCTCTTCCCACATTACCTTCTGCCATGACAGAGTCTAGACCAGGACCTGTATAAGCACTTCATTGACACGTACCTGGATCAGTTGGAAATCGCTGTCCAATGGAACTCAGGCGCTGGCCATCACATGGCAGTTTTCAAAGTAGTACAAAACTACCAGGATGCAGTGGGGCTGCATGAGTGTTTCATCATGTCCAAATGGCTATCTGTCATGAGTAGAGAGACAGGAATCAGTGCTATATTTTTGTTGTAAGGTGTGTGCATTTTCTGCCTTGTTTCAGGGAAACCCGTTAGTACCTCCATGAAAGTTAGAAGGCCCATCCATAACAAAATTTGGAAGCAACTGCTTCAAAATTATTTTTGCTGAGTATGTGATCATAAGCTGTCATGATGTGTTCTGTCTTACCTGTTGTTGTGTTTGTGAATTGAGGGCTAACTAATTATTTTCATGAAGTTGCATAACGCTGCAAGACAATTGCAAAAGTAGTTTTGAAATAAATGGGTTGTTTCTCTTTCATCCAAAACATTAGGAACTTCAGCTTTAACAAAAGAACAGTGTTGTGTTCACCAAGGAAAATCAGTGAAGCACAAATATAGGGTCATGCTTTCTTGTATTTTCAACAACGAAAAATTTGTGTAATAAACGGTGAAAGGCTAATACCTAAAAGAGTAGTCAGAGGGACTCGAAGGAGGAGGCAAAATGAGTGCATCAAAAGCCAGTGGAGCTTTCTAAAACCCACTACCACCATCAAAACTAAGCTTTGAATCAAATGCAGAACTAGTGGAGATATTTATTTTCATTTTATTTGTTACCTTTCTGAGGGGGTAATTTTCAGAACATATTGGGAGTTTTAAAAATCTTGAGTTCATAAAGGTAATGAAGAAAAGCTCTGGAGCATCTTAGGTGAGACTATACAAAGTCTTATATTGCACCGAGATAGTAACAATGGACAGAAGTGAAAGAAGGAAAATTATCAAAGTCTCAAAATACACCTAATTTAGTAATGGTAGCATAATACAGTATTTAATGTTAAAGATTCGAACCTATCTTCAGTTTCTTATGAGTAGGAAAAGCACTCAGTACTTCAGCAGTTCTTCAGTTTAATTCCCAAGCAGGTCATGAGGATATTTTTAAAGCTGATGGGAGTTATATACATAATGGATTTTAAGGGAATGTAATAGAACATTAAATGTATAAGCTGATACCGGTATTCATGTTTAATTTTCCTATAAAAATGACAGATGGGTTGTTTTAACAAATTCTCAGGAGAAAGCATTAAAAAGAGTGATGAAATGAATATGCAATTCGTAGGAGACTGTTATGTAAAGGGCAGTATTGAGGAACTTAGAAACCTTCTCTTTCAGTAAATTTTTTGTGAATTAAGACCGTATGTGTGAAAGACTGAGCAAAGCCTGCAAGTTGCGATGTCTTTGTTCTTCCTTTTTTGTGCAATTAAATACTCCAGTAAGAAATTATCACCTAGCTTGTGCTTTTACATTACATTTTACATATACTTAACAAAGTACGGTCTCAGAAAAATTGGGGTGAACCTGGTACTGTGATTTCATGCAAAGACAAAATACAAAGCGTAGCATTTCCAAATACTGCATGTTTCTTACACTTTGAACAGTAAGTAATTTTGTTGTATACCTTTTTGAGAATGTGGGAGGGAAGACCTTGTCCTTCATTTTTCTGTCAGTCATAAACCAAAGTATCTGTATTACTCTTTCACTTAGCCCTGCTCATATTTTTGCTTGGTAGTTGAGTGCAGTATGAGCTTAAAAGGAAAATCACATGGAAGTTCTGGCAAACTTACAGTGCCTGAGAATGATTATGAAGGCAGACATCCTGTGTGTTCTAGAAAGCAAGATGCCATATGACAATTCAGAAGTTTATTTAATCTGAAAAAAAGTCACAGCTACTTGTTATGTTAAGAAGAGATACTTCAGAGAAAGTAAAATCTGATTTTACCTTTAATAAATTAGTACAAATTGAAACAGCAAAACATTTTTTCCCAAAAGCTAAAATTCTTTTTGCGTTTGTGCCTTGTAGAATTTTCCCTTAAAAGTTTATATTCCATAACTGGAATTCAGTGCAGCATCTTGTCACATGTCAGGTTGGCAGTTTCAGAACACTAGCTAAAATATAGTTATGTAATAAGCTGCATATGAATTAAGATTTGCAAAACTATACCATCTCTTGAAATTATTGAATAAATTTGGATTTTCAGTGGCTGTAAGGGAATGGAAGTAATAAAAATGTCAATGCGAGAGCAGCAGTACTTCTCAGAGTCTGAGTTACTCGGAATTTACACATAATATTATATTTATTTTTTATTTATTATTTATTTGTATATAATTTGCTTCCAGGTTGAACTAGTCTTATCAAAGCAAGAGTTATATCTGGCAGCATGGTTTGTAGTACCCCATACAATCTTGTTATGCTGAGTACACTACTCCTTTTTGTATTGGTACATTAACACAAATACTAAAAGCAGTGATTAAGCTAAGTGAATATTTTTCAGAAATTCCAATACTATTGAAGTAATTGGGTGGACAGTGTTGTCTCAGAAGAGTGGTGCCTTTATTGAACATCTCATGGAGAATACTGGAAGTGTCATTATAGTTTTAATCCAGTGTCAGAAAAGGGAGGATATCTGAATTACTTCATATGACCTTGTTAGCTTTGAAGTATTATGAATTAAACAAATAATATGTTGTATAACTTAATAGTTTCCCTGACTGCATTAACTGGGCATACATGTTCTTTTTTAGAATTCTAACTTGATTCACCAGAAGCTGTCTTCTCCAGTGGAGCAACAAGGATCCCCAGTTTTATCATTTGTTACTCTGGAACAATTCAATGCCATTCGCCTTGTGCAAAGTGTCCATCAGTCACTTGCTTCTTTAAGTAAAGTCATCAGAGGTACCTCATTGATGAGTTCTGAAGTACAAAGACTGGCAAGTGCTCTGCTAAATCAGAAAGTGAGTAATTTTGTCGTGAATTTACATTATAAGCAATGAAAAAAACAAAGGAAACTGAACAAAATTCTGATACATATTTTCATGTCACCATTTGCTCTAAATTCTTTTATTGATAGAGACTCTAAAACAGAAGCATTTTTCTTCTGGATTGAAAACCTGTAAGAATGTTCCTTCATGTACTCACAGAAACTTCTTTGTATATTATACTTTCATCAAGCTTTCTCTTAAGGACAAATTCAATAAGGTTAGCAGTTATGGAATACTATTTCCATTTCAAATACCAAATCATGCTAGATAAGTCAAATATATTAGCCAGTAGAACATGTAAATCTGTCTTTTCTTCATTTTTACAGTTTCTTAAAATAAGGGTTTTATGGCAGTTGTAATCACAATGTGCTCTCTGCACTTACTCAGTATGGATTATTGCCATATCACACCAGACGAGCTGTGCCTATCATATCAACCTATCATCTCACCCTATATTCTTGATATATGAGAAAAGCAAGCAAAATCTGAACATGTACTTTCTCTGTTTTTTCTGGGATCAAACTGGGCATGTTTATAAACTGGTACAATTATTGACTGCAAATTTACATGCTGTATCATTAATAGCTAGATAATTGGATTCCAAAGACAGTCAAACATTAACATGAAACTCTGGTTTTGCTTCACCTGCAGCAAATGATAAATTGTGTTGATGTTAATGCATAGATAATGAATTTGGCCCTACAATGAACGAGAATTCATATTAACATCTTGTTTATCTCCATGTGAGGAACAAGTACTGTTAAAAAGATTGTTATGCATTTATTGATCTATCAAATTTCTAATTAAAACAATAATTAAATTCTTTGTCTTTTCAGATTCACAAGACAGCATTTGCTAGCAAAATTGCAGTACAATTAGAATAAATTAACATTTTCATGTTAGCAATCTCATTGCCTTTTTAAACACTTTTTGACTATGTGGTAGAAATTGGTGCTAAGTATAAGTTGTAGTGAATTCAAATGGTACATGTAATGGCCATTTTTTAGTGTTTATAGTTATATTTCTTGTTACTGAGCAAGAGAGTATGGCTTGCTTGTGTGCTTAAGCTGCACTCTTAAATTGGAAGTAGCAGGAGCTATGGAGCTGATCGCTGCCACAAAAATGTCCTTGAAAGATTCTGTGCATTTTTATTTCTCGCAAATGTCAGTTCAGTAATACAATGAACTAAGTGTTTCTGGCATTTCATCTGCTTGCTTACCCACTTACCTTGACACATATCACTTTACTGGATTGTGACTGTAAAGCAATCTTTTGAGCAGCCCTCCAGACAAGGTAACACCATGCTCTTAGCATGGCAGCTAAACCTCACTATATTTATCATCTGAAAGTGATTTTTGTCATGTATTTTCCATACACTATTCTTGTTTAGTGTAGTGTGGTTATGCATTATATAACAAAGGACTATTTTTAGAAACTTAGAGTTTAAAAGCACCAAGATTGTAACTCTTTTAAGATTATAGAGCCTGAAGAAGCTGCTACATTAGTAATAGAAATGTGAAACTCAATAAATGTATGACTTATAATGGTTTCGGCAATGTGCCTTATTTGTGCAAAATTGATATGTTTCTGTACATCTGAAATAGGCTTCCATACCAACAATTAGCTAAGCTATTACTTTAAACTTAGAGTAATTTAGAGTGATATATTAGCAACATTAGGCAAATGACTTCAAAGTGATGGATTGGTGAGCTGTCTGTAAATGCATATCTAGCAAAAGAGTCTGCAAAAATGCAAGGATAACAGTTTCAAATACAAAAAGTTTTCAAAAAGTCAAAATTATGCAAAAAAACATGCAGTTAACTGTGCTTTATTAATTGTCTTGTATGTAGTCTAGTTTACTAATTTCATTATTAATTAGTATCCCCAGATCCAGATATTTTCTGTTTTTTCTCTCTTAAAGATACACATGGAGTATTTACTTTGAAACATACTTTTTCTGATGAACTTCTGTGATCAGATTTTGAAAATCTGTTTAGCACATATGCTATTAGATTGTGGACCTCCTTGAAAATACAACTGTAAATGCTAGACAGTATAAACTGTTTATTCCATTCAGCTTCTTCAGTACTGTGCAATATTCCCTAGGTAATAATTTACATCAGTTCTCTTTCGTACAAGAAGGAGAATCTTGCAGAGTCAATTGCAGTGTGCTTTACAGATTCCTGTGCAGTAGGTACAATTAATGTTTTTATCCTTATTTTGTAAGGAGGAAATCTAACAGGGGGTCTTTTAAGCTTTTCGTTTTGAAATCAGTGAAAAACTTGTATGGGGGGGTCTTGCAGGATTTTATTTTCATGTGTTCTGCAAACACTTTAAGATGATGAGAAAATAATCATTCAGAGGGATTGTGCCAGATTCGCTTCACCATGGAGCCACACAACTGCATGTTCACTTCTGAGGAGCCAGCAGCAAAGCAGTTGGAACCTGTGGCTGCAGTTGAAGGATGGCATTGTGGCTTTCCAAGAAAGAATCTACTTAGGCCTTTTTGAAGTGTTTGTGGAACCTATTGATCTTTCCTCATTAAATGGCAGAGGTTCTTGTGAGTTCTCCATCAGCACTGTATCTCTGTGGGCCATGTAAAGAATTAGTGGGAATATGACATTCCTATTAGTGGTTGTATGCTTTGATCATTGTATTACTTGTATTACCTTTTTCCTTTGTAGATATATTTGACCTATGGGTTATTTAATTCCATTCAAATTGCTAGCTTAAAATGTGATGACAGTTTTGAAATGGATACTTTCAGTAAATATATTTTTATTTCAGTGCCCTGTCACATGGCAAAGCAAGTGGGAAGGTCCAGAAGACCCTTTACAGTATCTTAGAAGTCTTGTAGCTCGAGCACTTGCTATACAGGTAATTTCAAAGAGTCATTTTACCTCAGTACACTGGTGTTCAGTACGCTATGTTATGTGAATTGCAATACAGTAGCCCCCCCCCCAACTCAAGTCCCGAAGTGTTTTAGGTGTGTGAAAAGACATGTAAATGTGAAGACAGCAGGCTAAGCAATTTGAAGCCAGTAACTTTAAGTACAGTAGTGTCAGTTGCTTCACAATATATTTACATCTTAGATTTTAGTCATTAGTCTTTCTGATGAACTGTGGGGCAAAAAACCTTTATTTACTTAGATGAATCTTTACATCTAAGTCAAGACACACTCTTTAATCTGGTAGAGAGATAGGTATAAAGAGATAAAGTGAAACAATTCTAATAGAGGTAATGTAGAAATTCATAGATGACTAGTCTTTGAAGCAAGTAAAGACAATATCTGTGTCTCCAGGTTTACAAGAGGCTATAATAGAAGATGCAGAGTCTGACAATAGCTCTGTCAATCTACAGTCTGACAGTGAAGAAGATAATTTTTAGTTAAGGTACATCTAACTATACTTTGATTGACAGAAGAGGCATATTAAGTTAATAGGCAGACAAATAAAAAAGTTATTTATCTAAATTTATTAGTATTTAAGGAAGCAGATTTCATTGTGTTGGATACACAGAGAGGAAATCGTGAGAATCTTCCAGAGAGGACGGTTCTTTTAGGAGGGACAGATCTTCTATTACCTCCAGGCAATAAATAGAAAGCTGCTGGCTTTGACCTTAATTAACACAGTCTTGTCCAGTGGGTTATGAAGAAGATTTCTGTGAACATTAGCACTGATTGTCAGATTCAGAAGTGTAGAAGATTTATTGAAGATTCAATAAAGTGTAAATATAAGTAGCAATAAGTCATAAGGCATGTTCAGATGTTATATGGTCGTATAACTAGAGTTGAACTTGGTCCCTTCTTCTGTCTTTTCACTGACTATTATAGTCATTATTATTAAAAAAACATCATTTATGGCTGAGTCAGCGGTGTTCATAATCTTCAAGAGTATCTTGCAGTTTGCGACTTCTGCCTTTATTTGGTTGTGACCAAGCTGCATGCGATTTTCCTTACTTGTACGATTTTTTTTAAATGGAAGCCTGAGATTACAGTTCAAGCTTCTGTGTGGAGTGCATCTCCCATACAAAGTGGAGATAACATGGCAGAGTGTAACACGATGAAATTAGTGTTAACAGTAATACATGATTTTCAACCAAGCATGTTCAAAAAGTTTTTATTTCCATATATTACTCCAGTCAACTATTGATAAATGTGCTGCATTATATTACCGTGATAGTAATCTTCCTTTCTCATTGTTCAAACTGCTGTCAAAATTGTACATTTGGATTACTCATTTTTATGAAAGTTATTATGAAGAAATCATTTACAATTTTAAAAACTTATTTGCTTTAAGAGGGACAGATTATTAAGGCAGAGCTTTACAGTAGAAATTTAACTGTATCCATGAGCAGTAAATTGTGTTAATTTTTGTTAGTGACAATAGAAAATAGTGACAGATGACCAGATAGTGGTTCTTATATTTTTTATATGTTTTTTAATGTCAAATGTGTAATACAGTTGTATTTGAAGCAGTTCTTAATAATACATTATTAGTCTGTCTTCCTTCTCAAGTTTCTAGTCAGATCACATCTGAAACACAATTTCTATGTTTTTATTTTTGTATCTATTTTACCAGAAAAAGGTTGATTATTTCTAATTATGCATATCAGTTGAATCATCTTTTTCCTTAAAAGTGATTCCAATTCATGTTTGTGCATATTACACCAAGATTTTTATTAACCTTGATAATTTAATAACTTTCCTTTTTTTGTGACTTTTCGGTTTTGATTTTATAAAGATATTTTATTTATAGTTAATTCTAGATTTAGTATTCAGAAATTCCATGAAGGTTTCAATAAAGATTTTCTCATAACTCTGAAAATTATCTTCAGATTTATATTTCAATAGAGGGTTTAGTTTAATTTTATATGACCAACTCCATCATCATGTTTTTTTGATAGTTACTTATATCTCCCTCTGTTTCATTCACTAGAAGATACTGACTTCTAACTTCACCTTCTGAGACAGGTTTGGTTTAGGTATTTTTCAAGAGGAAAATAGGAGTCACTGAAACATCAAAGTTGAACTGAAAGATTGCATCCACTAAGGATGCAGTAAGTCTCTGCTTAGGTTATTAGTTAAAGGCTGCCTTGTCATGATGTTTCCTGCCAAAGCAGAAAATAATAAAAGCAACTGCTTTGTTACAAACATTTAATGGGGATGCGGAGGAACCCAAAATAAGGGCAGATGGTAAAATAATTATAGCAGAATTTATAGAAGTGTAAAGATGTTCTGAGACCATTACACAACAACAGAGAGAAAAACAACAGGTGTTGTATTTCTCAGGTCTGAATTCACTCAGTAAAAGTGAAATAAAAAAAGGGAATCTGCCTACTTACAGCGTGAACAAATATATATATGCAGAATACAATAGAGCCATGTTTTGCGGTGTCTTACATAGTGGTGATAGAGCTGATGGAAATATGTGATCTCTTCCCAGGTGGAAGTTCTGATATTTCGATGTTAGCGTTTGCTTTAAATTAGAACAAAAATTCTGTGTATTAAACATTCTTCTAAGTTGAAGAGTTCTGAATACTTTCAATTAGCAATGCTAACACTGAACTTCACAATGTCGTGTTTCAGCTTGACTGTCTGCTTTGATTTATTTGCTATCACTGTTAAGATATGAAGCTTATAAATCATCTTAGATCTTTGTGTTGGTTGTAATTCTTGGTCCTTATACTCCCAGTTTCCTCATGGTGGCATCTTAAATGTGTTCTGTGGCTTCCTTCTCTTGTGGTACGTGATTGTAGATCAGCAATAATATACATCAATGTATAATGCAATTAAATCTGGCCAGGGACATCAAGGCTAACCAGAGCAGTTTCTGTAGGTACGTCAGTGATAAAAGGAAGGCTAGGAAAAATGTGGGCCCTCTCTGGAAGGAAATGGGAGACCTGGTTACCCGGAATATGGAAAAGACTGAGATACTCAATGACTTTTTTGCCTCAGTCTTTGCGGGCAAGTCCTCCAGCACACCGCCCAAGTCGCAGAAGGCAAAGGCAGGGACTGGGAGAATGAAGAACCACCCACTGCAGGAGAAGATAAGGTTCAAGACCATCTAAGGAACCTGAAGGTGCACAAGTCCATGGAACCTGATGAGGTAAAACCAAGGGTCCTGAGGGAACTGCTGGATGAAGTTGCAAATCCACTATCCATCACATCTGAGAAGTCGTGGCAGTCCAGTGAAGTTCCCACTGACTGGAAAAAGGGAAACATAACCCCCATTTTTAAAAGGGTAAAAAGGAAGACCTGGGGAACTACAGGCCAGTCAGTCTCATGTCTGTGCCCAGCAAGATCATGGAGCAGATCCTCCTGGAAACTATGCCAAGGCACATGGGAAATAAGGAGGTGATTGGTGACAGCCAACATGGCTTCACTAAGGGCAAATTGTGCCTGACAAATTTGGTGACCTTCTATGAAGGGGTTACTGTGCTGGTGGAGAAGGGAAGAGCAACTGATGTCATCTACCTGGACTTGAGCAAAGCACTTGACATTGTCCCTCATGACGTCTTTGTCTCTAAATTGGAGAGACATGGATTTGATGGATGGACCACTTGGTGGATAAATAACTGGGCTGGATGTTCGCACTCAGAGAGTTGCAGTCAATGGCTCCATGTCCAGGCGGAGACCAGTGGCAAGTGGTGTTCCTTACAGGTCGGTATTGGGACCAGTGCTGTTTAACATCTTTGTTGGCAACATGGACAGCGGGATTGAGTGCACCCTCAGCAAGTTTGCCGACATCAGCAAGCTGTGTGGTGCGGTCGGCATGCTGGAGGGAAGGGATGCCATCCAGAAGGACCTTGACAGGCTTGATAGAGATGAGCCTGTTTGAACCTCATGAAGTTCAACAAGGCCAAGCGCAAGGTCCTGCACCTGGGTCAGGGCAATCCCAAGCACAAACACAGGCTGGACAGAGAATGGGTTGAGGGCTGCTCTGAGGAGAATGACTTGGGGCAGTTGGTTGATGAGAAGGTCAATATGACCCAGCAATGTGCACTTGCACCAGAAGGCCAAGTGTCTCCTGGGCTGCATCAAAAGCAGCATGGCCAGCAGGTCGAGGGAGGGGATTCTGCCCCTCCACTCTGCTCTGGTGAGACCCCACCTGGAGTCCTGCGTCCAGCTCTGGAGCTGTCAGCGCAGGAAAGACATGGACCTGTTGTAGCGGTCCAGAGGAGGGCCACAAATATGGTCTGCGGGCTGGAGCACCTCTGCTGTGAGGAAAGGCTGAGAGAGTTGGGACTGTTCAGCGTGGAGAAGAGAAGGCTCCAGGGAGACCTTAAAGCAGCCTTCCAGTATCTGAAGGGGCCTACAAGAAAGCTGGAGATCAACTTTTTACAAGGGTGTGTAGTGATATGACAAGAGGTAATGGTTTTAAACTAAAAGAGGGTAGATTTAGATTAGATACTAGGAAGACATTCTTTACCATGAGGGTGATGAGGTGCACTGGCACAGGTTGTCCAGAGATGCTGTGGATGCCCCCTCCCTGGAAGTGTTCAAGGCCTGGTTTGATGGGACTCTGAGGAACCAGGTCTAGCTGAAGGTGTTCCTGCTCATTGGAAGAGGGTTGGAATGAGATTGTCTTTAAAGTCCGTTTGAATCCAAACCATTCTATGGTTCTGTGATTAAGTCCATCCTAGTCTGTAGAGAAGTGTCTCCTCATGGGTATGGATAGCAATAGGAGAGGAAGAGAGACAAGAGACACAGAACTACAACTCTTAAGAGGCAAAACAGCAGCCCAGGCAAATGTCAGATGAATATCGACATTGAAGAAATGTTTCAGGTCAATGAACTGGAACTTACTTTTTGTTTTGACAAGAACTAAATAAAGAGCTTAATTTCACTTCTTTGGGAAAAAAACAAACAAACACCTCTTATTCCAACAAGACCTTATATTTGAAATGAAAATTTCAAATAAAATAAATAAAATTGAAATTTATTTCATTCTTTTGGACTGAGCTGCTTTTAAGTCATCTGTAGAAACAATTCTTCCTTTGGATCACTGTTTGGTCAGACAGCTGCTAAAAGGCTTACAGCATACACTGAAAAGGGAGACTGTTTGAGCTTTTGGTGTTTATGAATGATGAAAGTTTGCATTTGCGTAAGTTATGAAAATTTTTGTTGAAAATGTGTGCTTACGTATAAAGTACTCCTAGTATATAAAAAAGTTATATTTCATATTTTATCAAAAGACTTGTATGTATCTATCTGTAATGCTGTCATCTCTTGTCCCCTCCTATCCTAAGTGAAATCTAGGGTAATAATATTTAATTTCAATACCAGTTTGACACCCTAGTGTAAGATATTTACTATTTTACTACTCTTTTACTAGTTGAGGTAGAGTGACTTCTATTTCTGTTTTGGAACCCTTGCTCTGCCTGTTTCAACAATTAGGTCCCTGGAAAGGTAGATTGGAGACCCAGGGTATATGGGGTTTGAACTCTTGGAAAATGCACAAGAACCTTCTGGGAATAAGGAACACAGGATTCTTCTTTCACACCCAAGGCATCTAGGCAAAGAGGCTGAATTTTCATTCACTGTTAACAGGCAGCAAGTCTGCGCTTAGAAAGCCAAGGAACTCAAGTTCTCTCAATTCTCACTGAGTTGAAGAACTCTTAAGGACCAGCCTATAAATCAGTCTTAGTGCAAGAGTAGATGACATGCACATAAAATCTAAGAAATAGAGGCTGACCGTGCATCCCAAAATAGGCACGCACACCTAGTCTGCACAGACATAGCCAGCCACACACAGGCTAACAGAGGACGACAGTACCTTCACAGGCAGCTGCATGAAGAGACAGCGCAAATAGCCCTGTCCTATTTCTGTGGTTCACTGCACAAGGAAAACACCCTTCACGAGTCTCACTGATGTTTGGTCTCTCCACTGTCTTGCTTCCAGTCCATTAGTCTGCAGCACGCAGCCCTCAGACCTCTCATCCTCTTGCTGGCAGATACTGCTAGAAGCTTACTAGTGGATTCTCTTCCCCACAATAGAGAACACACTTGCACAAAAAAAATAACAAAAAAAGGAGCTTAAGAGGAAGGTAGGACAGACTCTGGTGATCAGGTGCAAGGCTGGCCAAAATGTACTGACCAGCAGCCTCCCTGCGTGCACCTGCCCTTTGATACCTCTCTCTCTCTTTTCCCGTTCTTGTTCATCCCCCATCCACCTTTCCCCACCTTTGATCTGTCCCCTAAATATTCCATAATAAATATTGTACAGTCCCAAAATTGTCATGTTCAGCCCCCAAATTCACCCCCTCGGGCACTCCATAATAAGTGCTATACGCCTTGAAGTAGTAATCCTGCTTAGTTTGCATAGCATTTCAGAGTTTTTTTCTGATAGATTGCCTTAGCAGATTTTGCAGCAGGGGCAATAGCTTAATGGTTTGTCTTTTATGGTCTTAGGAGTAGCTGATTCAGATGGATTAGGCTGGCTGCATTCCACATCTTGTCATTGTTTCTCTCATCACTCTCATCTGTTTGAACAGCTGTTATCTAGGTATCTGTACAGTGCAGAATACTTTGGGTTTAGTATTCTAATATGTAAGCACAAAAATTCATAAAAATATTGTGTTTTCAATCCATCCATTCCAATATTTTAATTCGAAGTTCAGAATGCTATGAAGAATCCACCTTGTTCTGAAGAATTAGCATTTTTATGTTGCTTTTCTTGGCTGAGTCGAAAAAAACTTTTCCCAGGTTGCCCAGAGATGTTTGTGAAACCTCCAGTTTTGGAGATATACAGAACTGGAGTAGACAATGCCCTGAGCATCCTCAACTGTCATTGTATTTGGCCCTACTTCGAGCTGCAATTGGATCAGATGACTTTCAGAGGTCTCTTCCAGTCTAAATTCTATAATTTTTTAATTTGGAACTACTCCACTGTAATATTTGGCTCAATTCTGCTCTAATGAATATGCATTTGATTTGTACCACTTCAGTGTAGTATTTCTCTCTTAAATGCTAAATGCTCAGTAGTGATATGTCTAGATATAAGACCTGAAAATTTCAAATGTTTCATGCGTTGCTTTGACATACCTGGTGGCACTTACTAAGATCAGCCAAGAGAAAACAGACACAAGCTGCAAGAAGGGAAACTCTGATTAGATATTTGGGAAGAAAAAATTGTGTTGAGGGTGGTCAGACACTGGAACAGGTGGCTCAGAGAACGTTGTGGAATCTCTGTCATTTGAGATATTTAAAATCACATTTAACAAGCCCCTAAGCAACCTACTCTAGGCTGGCGCTTCTTTGAGGGTGGGGAAGTTGGACTAGAAGATCTCCAGAGGTCTTCCAGCTCTTAATTGTTCTATGATTCCATGATACTGTATGATACTTTAAAATTTCATGCAGTAGGTATCAAAATGGCTGCCAAATATTTAATTTTATGAATAAATTATTTGTATAATAAATAATTTTAAAACTAAAACCATTGTATGTAAAAGAAGAAAACAAAAATGCATTTAAAAATAAAGCCAAAAACACTGTTTCACAAAGAATCACAGATTTAACAAAATGTGCAATATTTTTTCCGCAAATTACTCCGTAATGTTTGTTTTTCAGGGTTATTTCCTGAGGACAGGTTTGAATGAAGCTTCATGCCATGCTGCTGCTTTCCAGCATTCTCTTAGCCTTCAGGTGTGACAGGACATCTGAAAGAGACCTACAGCCTTGGTGATGAGCTGCTCTGTTGGGGTTGGCTGCAGTAAACAATTTCCCTGTCTGGTTTAAAGACAGGCTTTAAGGACTACAAATTGCTCATATACTTTGCTTGAGGTACCTTTACTCTAAATGCCTTGGCTTTACTGTGTAGGAACAAAGAGCAATCCATACCAGTTTATTACAGCAGTTACAAAAAAAAAAATTAATTTCTGTGTCTACTCCAAGTTAAACTTGATTGAACAAACGATTTGATAGTCTGAGCAGTAGTTCCATGTTGCAGTGTTCTGTTTGATGGAGTGTCAGCAGCTTTAGCATGAGCCAGCATGGTGTGGCCCAGGATGCCGTGCCACAGACATGGCCATGCAATCATATAGTTCCTTTGTTTAGCCTGGGATTAGTGGATTTAGCCACTGTTTCCGTTTTGTGATCTCTTTTTCCTTGTAGAAAAATAGATTTCCTTCGTTGCCTTTTCGTAGTGGTATATTTTGGGATATGTACCCCACAGAGTTAAACAATTTCTGATTAGATTGCTTTAGTGTGTTTGATAAACATTGCATACATATCTTAGAGTTAGGTTCAGCCTTAATAATTGCTGATAGAGTTCTGTGACACAGTCATGGCTGAAGAGATTTTCTCTGAATTTTGAGAGCCTCAAGACAGGGTATTAACAGAAAATGAATGACTGGTAATCAGTAAAAAAAACCAAAAAAAAGACTGATCACTCCCGTCCAAGAGGTCATTGTTTGAGAAGAGGAACAAGGACTGTGAGGGAGATTCTTAATGGAAAATATGTATTTCATGCGGTGGTGCCCAGAGAAAATGAACCATAGCAAAGTAAGCAGTTCTCTGTTGGCTCTCCTTATTGTAACATAGCCTTCAGGCTGGTACTATAAAAATAATTACTGCGGTGCATCCCATCATTCGTCGAATCATAGAATCCTAGAATGGTTTGAGTTGGAAGGGACCTTAAAGGTGATCTATTTCCAACCCTCCTGCCATGGGCAGGGACACCCTCCACCAGACCAGGTTGCTCAAAGCTCCATCATTACTAGTGTCTAATATATTGAGTATTTGGTACCCCTCTCTAGTCACACCAGCACCATGACAATACAGATTTCAGTGTCCCCGCTCCAGAGCTCTGCAAAGGTATTATGTCTGATGTAGTCCTGACTTTGTCCAAGGGTTAAGGTAGGCAGTCTTGTCTGTTGTCTGCAAATGAGTATTGTGTGCCACTGTTTTCCCTTCGCTGCAGCTTCTTACCAGTGGAGGTGGGAAGCAGGACCATAATCTCTTTCAGATGGAGAGGACACTGAAGTGTCTTTGAATGTTTGTCCCCTTTGCTCTGCACATTTTGTAGCTTCTGGTTCTACCGAGGAGTATTTCCAGCTCTTATACTTCCTTACCCAGTTACCCTCTACATAACTGCAAATGCAGTATAGCACCTAGTAACTGATGTATTTAGTTGTGGAGAAAGTGAAGACTAGAAGGCATGAAGTGTGATTATTGTCTAAATGGGCTCTGTTTAGTGATCATACAGGAAATATCTGAAAGTAGACATTTTTGGCATACATCAATCATGAACTTGTCGGCATGATGTTACAGTTCTTGTTCAGCAGTGTCACTCTGGTATCCTGATTAAATGTAGGAAACAGCAATTCATGGGAAGTTAAGTTCCAGTTTTGGTAAAAATAAATTCATACTGTAACCGGAATGAGATCACATTTGCTAATGCTTCCCTTAGCTATGCCTTACTGCACATCTGCTTCTGGCACATTGTTAGCTAGCATTTTGATGCGAATGCACTCAGAATTTTTATGCTAAAACACTCTGCTATTGTGTTAGTATTCAGACTTACCTGAACAAACAGGAGGTTTCTGAGGCGAGTCAAACTGAAATAAAGAAATAATTGTATTTTATTTAAGGCACTAACCAGCACTTTTGGTCTGCACACTCTAAAATGAAAAAAAAAAAAAGGAAGAAGAAAAAAGGGGAGAAAACCATTTAAAAACAAAAATAAGTCTCCAAATTAAATTCCTGTGATTTACTGTGTGAAGATATTATGTGCCAACACGTTATCATATACCTGAAATACTTCAGTATTCACATGTTCATTTAACAAAAGATAACTAGCTCAAGAGTAATAGCTCAGAGATTTCACATACAAAAAAAAATTACTACAAGTCAGGAAATTGTTGCGTGCCAGTTGCTCCTGAGTAGCTATGCGTTACCTGCTCTGTGCTCAGTGCCAGAAGAAATACCTCAATTTCATTTCTCAGCAGTGTAACACAATTACTCCTGCTGGCATTTACCACTGAATGCCAACACTTAGGAGCTCACCTATGGAACAGCTGCTGCACTGTGAGGAAAATGGGACTCAGGCTTAACTGCATGATTGACCTTTGCTTAACCTAACTCTGGTTAACTGAATACTTACTCCCCCAGCAGTGCTACTCACCATTGGTTGCTCTCAGTCTTATCCAAGGTCCTGCGTTTTTTTCCCTAATAACTTTGAAATCCTCTAAATCTAGTGGAAAAACATAATTGTACTCTGGTTTCTGGCTGTGCATATTCATATAACATTGAATACAATTTTCCATCTAGACACAGAAATGAAATCACTTCCGTAGTAATTTGTGTGATTTTCTCTTTCAATAAAAATTATCTTCTGGGACCACACCAAGGGAAAACCACAGTAGAAGACAAGACATTTGAAATGAATTAAAACAGGTGAAGGAAAGTGCTTGATTAATTGTAGAGGAGTTCTGTGAGCCTAAAGCTATATAAATGATAATGTGAAAATCTGGCAGCCTCTTTATTCCTTCCACTGTTCAGTATGAGGTGCTCAGTTTGCTTTGGGATTATAGAAGATAAGGAGGCTTCTCACTGAAAATGGAATAGATACTACTTGGATGTTTAGATACATGAAAAAATATTATATGAACCACCTGAGACTACAGTTAGAGATTTATGTTTGTAACAAAAAACCCCCAACTTTTATTATATCAAACAGGACCTAACATTAATTGAAGTTTTGAAATAGCCTGCTAGGAATGGCTTTGCAAGCATTTAGGGTGTTGCCAATATGTTCTGAAATTATATTTATAATCATCTTATGCTAAATTCATTTGTCGTAGTTCAAATTTAAATTTCTAGTTTCATTGTAGTAAGAAAGATTCAAGAAATACTGAAATAATGAAATATTGAAATGAACAGTTACGAAGAAGAGTGTATGATAAATTTTTTTAATTTTATTTTGTAATATAAAGCTTTTCAGGGTTACGATATTTGGACTTGTATGCCACATTATTGGTACAACATAAATTATTTATATAACGTGAATTTATTTTTAAAGATGTTATACACAATTTCAGGTTTCATATGCCTTTTCCAAGATGTTATAGCTGACATATCTAATCAAAAATCTATCTTAATTCACACACTGAAAGCTGCTTTTGGTGAGTTTAGATCTTGACTGTTAGCTGTTTTGAAGAAGGAAAACAAATCCTGAATTGCAGCAAACCTGTTCCAGACCATATTATGGGAGTCAGGAGCGAGGGAGCAGTTGGGAGAGCATGGGTATTGGCCTGAGCCACAAAGAGACAAGTAGCTAGATTTTACACCATCGTGGAGCTGCTGGTAGTCTGCTTACTGTAATCCAGCTGAGAAGTGACAAATGCATGGATTATTTTGGCCTGCCTGACGGGAGAGGCAAAGTTCTTTACAGAGCTGGTGATGGAAGAAGGCCGTTCAGACTGAAATGCTCTGTGGCCATCTAAGTTCAATAGGAAGTCAAGCGGCTTTGCATCCCTTTGGCAAATGAAGTCAATGTATGTTTTTATTTGAGTCAGGATAGAGGGGGAAATTAAGATACCATAGCTAATCCGTGACAGGATTTCTCCCTTTCAGGTATCATCACTTCAGTCTTTCTACAGCTTAGCTTAAACTTCCTTTCCTTCAAGACCTGATCCCTTCAAGCATTCATGCCACTCTTTGGTGACAGCAGTTGTGCTAGCGACAAATGGGCCTTTTAATAGAGTGTTGTTGTCGTTTGAGACTAGCATTTTACTAACATGCTGTCATGTGGTTGTATAAGACGAAAAGGAGAACAAGCATAAGGATGTTTTTTACACTTGTGTTGTAAAATACATTTTATTATCTTTTTAATTGCATTTAAATCTTAAATTATTTATTAAACATCTGTGAATGAGCTATGTGTTCATCTTTATGTAGAGCAGCACCAGCAATTACAAACTTTGCTTCTGTGGCCTAATGAAAGTTTTTGTTATTGTTTATTTCCTAGTGCTATTTAATTATATGAATTCAGAAGCAGTATCACCAATACTGGTCTTTTAATTGGGTAGAATATAGGCATCTGTGTTCTGACAGTGTTTCTCTTTAGCAGCTATATGAAAGGTTTATTTGATGACAGCAATAGAATGATTATATTAAATACAAGATGAAATGGTTGTGTCTACTTTTATTATACAAAACAATTTACAAAATCTGTCCTAAGCAGCATGCAGGGTTACTGCTGTATGATAAAAGAGATTGTTATTTAAAGTCGTTAAAAGAATTGTGCAGACAAGAGTCATTAACTGTGTACATTTAGCTAATGAAAATGGAAAGCAAAAATCTGTTAACTGATTCATAATCATTTGGATTGAGGGCTCATAACTGGTGCTGTGACAGATAAAAAAAACACTGATTAAATGTTTTAACGTGGTGGAAACATTATGGAGATCAGTGTGACACACTGACATAAATAAGAGAAGGTAAGATAAGATAAAATAAAATGCAATAAAATAAAATACACTGAGTGATATTTACTTGTATTTTGGATGCTATTTTCACTTCTAAGATGCTTCTGTGGAATTATTCATCTGTGAGCAGTTCAAAGAATACAGTAAAGTACTTTTAAACAAGAAATGGATGACTGACAGGTGCAGTGTGTAGTGAGAGTGTAGTTTCCAAGAGTTTTTATTCAGTGGTTAGAGTAATTTCATGATCTTCTAGTAGCTGGTATTTAGAAAGGAGTGTGGTTTGTCTTTCCCTGTTTAGTGATAGCAAGTGGAATCTTAGCTTCTGATTATTTTCTAGCTTCCTATTGAACATTAATCCTTCTGTGCAGTTTCAAAGCATAGGATTTTGAATGTGGACTGTTGCATAACCCCGCAGGTACCTAAATAACTTATCTGAAGACAATAAATTCTTTAGTCTGAGATTGTTAGTGTTTTGAGAGTCAAACTCAGATTTCATTACTTAAAACACGTGGTTTATCAAGACTGCAAGGTGCAGTGTGTGTCTCTTTTCTCGTGTTGGCACAGAACGCATTATGTTGGTGGGAAGTTCCAAGCTTGCTGCTCCTAGTAACAGGCTTCATAGCTGCATGTAGGACAGGGTGAAAGAAGTAGGTTGGGACGTGTGTTCTGTAAGGATAATTGAGGCCAGTTATTCCCCTCACCTCTGTCAGTTTCATTTATTACCAGATAGAACAGAGGCTAGTTTTTGTCTTGTCAAAAATTCTGTGAATTCATATCTCAAACTAGTGCATCCGAAATGTCTTTTGAAACTTCACACACCAGAAATGTCAGCATCAACCTAATGATAAGAGACAGTTTAAAAAAAATTGTTGGTAAGTACTTATAAAAACTCCAATCTGAAAATAATTTAAATGAATATTGAATTTTGAGATTACAGTATATTTAAACAAGCATTTTTCATTAATCATCATTATTGACAAACCCATATTAACTGAAAATATTGAAAAATCAGGCAAGAACTTCAGGATTCTTTGTTTTCCTTTTTTTTTTTCTCTTTTAGAATTGGGTAGAAAAAGCAGAGAAACAGAAACTACTGTCAGACACCCTTGACCTTTCAGAGCTATTTCATCCAGACACATTTCTCAATGCTTTACGCCAGGAGACTGCAAGGTGAGGGAAAAATAATCTACCTATTGAAGTGTGCTCATATGCCATTGTTCCCTGTGCATGAAGATGATTATTTTGTTTTCAGGACACAGATCCAACAAAGTATGTCAGTTGCTGTCAGTAGTTGTCTCAATTTTATTACTTGAACTGAAGTAGAATAGCTGTGAGTTACTTGTTTAAATGCGGGTTATTTTTTTTTATTTTAGAGGAAATTTAAAACGTATTTTTCCTCAGTGTAAGACTTAGTATGATATGGTACACATTGAAAATACATTGGTTTTGGTTTTGTATTTTGTTTCCTGCTGTTATATGTCTCTAAGATTCACTGTATATATATTTCCCTTGCAGAGTAATGAGCCGTTCAGTGGACAGCCTTAAATTTACAGCATCATGGAAAGGGCGAATACAGGAAGGCAAACTCCAAGTTAAGGTAAAATACTGCACGGCTCAAAGTGCTGTGTTCAGCACAGAGCACGCCACTTCAAGCTGCATTCTTACAGAAACGTGGGTGAATAACGCAGGGCACTTATCACGCAACTGTGCACTTATGTGCAGCTGAAGCAGAGAGATGGCTAGACTAGGAGAGATAAAGCAAGTGGTAGGGCACCTTCTCTAGTCTGATAATGCAGGCAGACAGAAAGCTGTGGCAGATATTAGGGTTCCGGGTTGGCTGCTGACACTATCTAAAATTATTAATACAGAATGTATAAGGATCCATATTCCTAAAATATTAATAGATTGTAAGGCCAGAACAGATAAATGTAATCATCCAATCTGACCTTTATACAATACAGTCTTTTGAACTTTGTTGAATTAATTCATGTTGGAACTAGAGAATATAATTTAGAAAATTATTCAATCTTGGTATTTAAATAAGAGTAATGGTTGCCTACTTCATTTAATGAGAAGCAGATAGGAGTCTAGAACCTGGAGATAAATAAACCAAGGGTCTTTCAGGGCAATTTGGTTCCCTCTGATAAACCTGAGATATGATAAACCTTGGAGCTTGTAAATCACATGTTCTGAGGTTCCAGATTCAGTCAAGACTTGTAAGTCCATAGCAGTGAGCCAAAATTGAGTTTCACATCTCAGACCACTCATTCTAATAGGCTGTCAGCTGCAGATCCTAGAAACCTGGACTTCGAAACCACCCTACCATCTTTGAAAAATGTCGGAAGTCAATGTCAAATACCTGAACTCCATGCATGAATAATATTATCGAAGTATTTTCATATGCTAAAAAATATTACAGTTTTTTACAGTTGTTAGATTGAAATAGCTGCTTGGAAAGTAAAGAATTAAAGGGTAATTAAAGGAATGAGTTTTATAACAACACTTCAGTTAGGTGTATTGAAGCTTATAATTCTCTGTTACGTGCAAATTTTTGTGGTAGATTTTTGGTAATATTAGTTAGGATACACTGCTAGCAGTCTCTGTTTTATGTAGGCAAAAAGGTTAATCTATATTCTCTATTGCTTTACAAGAATGAGTCTTATGTTCCAAAAGGAATCAAAAATAAAAAGATAATTTTGTTTAAGGGCAAATTCTCTGCCACAGGAATGTAGAAGCAGTTAGGTGAGTGATTATTTTTAGAAAAAGGTAAGAATCCTGTCAAATTTACTCATTTGATTTGAATATTACCCTTTCCTCAGTAAGTATTCACCAGTGTTTTCCCTTGTCCTTTGAATCTTTGATGTACAGAAAGGCTTTGGAACTCTGCCATGCTGAATTTAGATTCCTTTCCATGAGTCCTTCATTGTGCTCATGAAGAACTGGGGAGAAACATTAACATTAGTAAAGCTAAATACCTCGTGGACTGTAACTAAGGCATAAAAACATCAGTGATTCAGAAAAATTATCCTCTAAAATGTTTCTTATTTGATAAGGATCCTCTGGATTGCATGTTAAACTTGGTTCACATGAGCTATATGAATTTTAATACTGGTAAAGTTAACATTGTATCTGCAGTTTCAAGAATTCGGACTAACCTTACAGAATGGGGAGCTATTTTGAGTGGGGACTCAAAAAAAATTCTGTCAGCAGAATAGATAACTCCTGAAACACATGCTGTGGTGAGGTAGCTGGGACCCTATTTTATTCCACTTGACTTTAGATACCTAAATCGGAAATTGGAGTTTACCAGCATTATTTTGTTAGGGAAGAAAGACATGCACCAATTCTGATCTTAAATTAAACATCTTTCAGGAGATACCTGTCTTTTTCCACTGACAGGAGAAAACCTGCAATTGCTATGCTCCTACCATAGCAGTTTTGGTCAATTGCCTGAAGGTAAAAGTTGTTTGGTTTTTTTTTAAACCTGCCACATTTTGGAAGTTTAAATAAAGAGGTATCATGGAGACACAGGGTTCAGGAAAGAGTTATTTAAAGTTTTTCAAGACTTTATGCAAAAAGTACATGAATTTTATACATTTCTCTTTGAAGAACACCATTTATCTACTTGATTAAAGATGATATCATCATAGTATAAAAGCATCACTGCTGGTAAGAATATTTCTTTTTTTAGAAAGTGTAATACACAAATGGAAAATCTTACATAGGAGTGAAATAGAAGAAAAAAATTGTAATCACAACAGAATGTTGTAAAAACAAGGTGGAAAGTGTTAGCAAAAAAAGCATATCTACTTTTGCTGGTTTAGGCTACACATGACCCATTTAATACATACGATCCTCAGTGAACTAGGACACTGTAAGATTGATGTGGTGTATCTCAGCCTGACAGTTAACTGTGACTTCCTCATTGGATCTACTTCTGTCTGCAGGTAAAGCTACTAAGAAATTTTTCCCATTTAAAAACTCAATTCATGAGCAAAAGGAGATCTGTTTCAATTTCAGTTGTGTGGTGAATATGATAAGTGAAATAAATGTAAAATGTTTCTTGTCATCCTATTGTGTGTACATCTATGAATGTATTTAGTTAACATCATGTATGCATAGACATACTTTTGTGTTCCCTTTGGAAATTTTATTTTCGTTATTATTTATTGTGGTTCAGTTTAGAATCTGCCTGACCATACAGCTCTTTGTCTATAAGATAAACTCATATATACCCAGTCCTGCTGTTTTCGTCCCCCTTGGTGACTTTCATGTCTTCGGATTATGTTATCAGTCTTGTATGAACCTTCATTCATTTCTCTTTGCTAAGCCACTCTCTGCTTACCTAAGATAGATCTTCAAACTGTCAGAAAGTTTGTGATAAAATAATTGGTAGAATGGGTAAATATGATTTATTTTTGTCAGATTTGATTTGTTGATACTGCGTGTTCCTTCTTCACATCATTCAGGCTGCAGGTTTAAAATTGGATCTCTCACATCCCCTGCAAGAACCAGGTCATGGTATAGGTTATTCTGAGGTTTATCAGTCTCAATTTATGCTGATGGTGCTATTTCACTTTGTGACTATTCACCAAGAGACTTGATTCTGTATTCACACAACTGGGGGACTCTGTTTTGGGATATGGGAGAGTCATGCTCAAGTTCCTGAATCAATAGATATTTAATTATTCTGACAGAATATCTTTGTTGAACGATTGGAACTGTTACAAATATGGATGAACATTGAATATAAACCTAAGATTCACACATAGTTTGTATAACTTGTCAGTTAGTGACTGTTTTGAAGACATATTCTTTCAGGTTTTTTTTTCTTGCCTTTAATTTTGCAAGTTTTTAATGGCTTAGAATGTGGTCTTATAAGGAAAAGAAGGTTGAAATCTCATTATGATCTGTATGATGATAATTCTTTTCCAGTCTTCCTGCACTTTTTGTAGACATTTGGACTGATCTTTGCGCGCGAAAAATTGCAAATAATATGCCCTGTGGTCTTCTGTAAGTCAGAAGTACGCAGTGCTAGAACTGTCAGTGTAACTACAAAGTAGGCAGAGCAATACTCAATCAGGCCAAGAATACACCTGATTCTGGGTGGATTATCAAATCTGATGTTAAATTAGCAGTGTTATTTCAGGTGGTGGTTTAGACATATGATGTGGAGTAGATCTCTCCTAGTAGGATGTGAAGAATATTTGATTTAGAATCAATCTGTACAAAATTACACCTTCTTTATTATCACTTTGGATTGCTTTAATAAAAGGTACTGAAAATGTATGACTATTGCAATATAATCACATATTGATATGCAAATACATCTCTTCTGTTTGCTTTGTGCACTGATTGTGCTGTTGGACAAAAGCAGGTAGTCGTTACTTTTAGCATTCTATTTTCTGTTGCTGTAGAAACGTGGTAAGAGACTTTTTGGGTAGTAAGTGCTATAAGCTTGGGTAGAGCTTAATATAAGTAGTGAAAAAAAAATTATTGCAAGATTATAGTATTATAAAATATAGTATCAGCATTAATATCAAAACTATGGTCTTAGCAATTGACAGAAATACTATTGTAAGGCATCCTCAGAGGTCTTTTTTTACAGTGTACCACCATCTTGAGATATCAAGAAATTAATGATGGAGGTCTGTAGAGGTTATGAAGTGAAAATATGACTTCCTGATGTCTGCTGTAGTTTGTATCATTTCATGGGAAATCATAGCATTAAATAATAAGGAAAAAATTAATTGCAGAGAATTTGAAATTTTGGAAACAGATGCTTTGGACCATGGTATCAGCACAATTTCTACAAATGTATTTTAAAGAAACATAATCTGTAATGTATAACAATAGCTTTTTTGAAACTCAGCTAGTACCAGTGGTTGCAAAATGCCAAATACTTTGTAAGAATTACAGTTTTAAAAATTATGGTCAACTGCAGCCATTACTCTGGCTGAGCTGCAGAAATACTGTGCATGCTAATTATAGGTACTGTGAAATCTGTGTCCTTGATAGTAGTTGTAATTTTTCTGCACTATTTATCATAGAAATGAGAACATATCTATGGGAGCACTCAGCCAAACAGTATCTGAAAATACATTGTTCCAATGGGGGGGGG
>Ga0065711_1028304_pt1 | contig 42087 bp, 22 predicted proteins | sample Hoacrofraction12_FD_59098 | JGI IMG/M metagenome (GOLD analysis project Ga0065711, IMG submission 59098) | Hoatzin crop microbial communities from Cojedes, Venezuela - Epithelial fraction 12 v2 (version 2) | ecosystem: Host-associated > Birds > Digestive system > Esophagus > Crop | place...
TATACACCCACCGTAATGTCACCCGTGTGAGCCTGTCCCTTAATTCTAACCCACAAGCTTTCAACTCCTTCTTCACTTGCCCCCAGGCCAAGCTCAATGCATTCCAGTTGCTGCCTCACATATAGAGCAAAGAAATCTTTTGTCTTTATTATGTAAGAGGCAAGTAAAAAAAAAAAATCTAGTCACAATAATCCATTCTAGTTTTACATGAAGAAAAAACATGTTATAAATACAACCTCACCTCACTGACAATCTGCACACCATTTTTTGCTTTTTTCTTTATTCAAGTACCACCTTTGAAAAAGTATATATCTGATTTTTTGGCACAGTGTTAAAATGACAGGAATTAAAATGTTTTGTAGAGGAAATGAAACAAAATATTGATGTTTACAGTTCTTGATATGATGGTTATTAGAGTAATTTTTTAATTATTACTAAAATAAAACAATACAGAAATAATATATGTTGAACAACAAATTTTTTTTAAGCTGTACAAGATGGATCCACTTTTGAGATGAAAACAGACACTGAATATAAATAAAAAGTTTTCATTCTTTCCTGAGAACAGGAAGAGTGGTACAAATCTATCCTACTAACTTAAATCTTTACTAACAGAAAACAGGTAAAATTTTGGTAGGAACAAAATTGTGAAAATGAGGATATATCTTCATCTTGTTTAGTAGGAGAAAAGGAAAAAAAATACCCAATCCCCAAAATACCCCCCAAAATCCCAACAAACTAAAATATGGGGACCAGAAAAGACATCAAAGAACAGGAATAGAGAAATTACATGTTAGCACAAAGAATATCAACGTTAGTGGAAGTAAAATAATTGGAGAAATAGAAAAAATATTAAAATAATATAGAAATAATAAGAAAAAAGCATTTTAAAAGTGATTTACAGAATCTTAGACAATTAAATTTGGAAGGGACCTCAGGATGTCGTCAAGTTCAGCCTCCTACTCATAGCAGAACCATCTCTGAGATCAGACCAGGTTACTGAGGACTTTGTTCAGTCAGACCTTGAAAACCTCCAAGGACAAAGACTGCACAATCTCCCCAGTCAGCCAGTCTCACTGCTGGGCTGTCCTCGTGGGGAAAAAGTTGTTCCTCGTGTAGTCTAAACCTCTCTTGTTTCAACTTTTTCAAGTTACCTGTCGTCCTCTCATCGCACACTGCTGTGAAGAGCGTTGTCTCCATCCCTCTGATAACCTCCCCGGAGGCACTGGTGGGCTGCTGTTAAGTGCCCCCTTCTCCAGGCTGAAGCAATCCCCATCACTCAGACTGTCCCCATGGGGAAGACAATACTGAAGAGATGGTCTAATGAGTGGCCACCTTTGCTGACGAGGTTCATCTCCACACCCATCAAACCCCAAGGTCTTGCCTGCAGGGCTGCTCCCAACCTGTCTATCCCCAGTCTGTGCCATTGTAGGGGCTCCTCTCTCCTAGGGGCAGCACTTGGCTTTTGTCCTTGTTGCATTTCATAAGGTTCCTTTCGACCCACTCCTCTAGCCTATCCAGGTCCCTCTGGATGGGATTGTGTCCTGGAGCATATCAAGCTGTCTCCCCAGTTTGGTGTCATCTGCACACTTGATGCATGTGTGCTCCGTTACTTTCTGCAGGACAGGTGTTAAGTGATAAAAGCATTAATAAGGACAGGTCCCATTACAGACCCCTGTAGTCCTCCCCTTCTATGGACCTCTAGTTAAAACATGACCCATTAAGCATCACCCTTTGGGGCTGACAATACAACTAGCTCTTCACTAATTGTCCACCCTTCCAGACCATGCTGTCCTAACTTGGATACAAAAATATTTGAAGACAGTCACGTTGGTCAGATATGATCCACCCTTGGAAAACACATGCTGGCTTTTTCCAGTAACCCTCTTCTCCTCCACATGCCCAGAAATATGTTTCCAAAGGACTCACTCCACGATTTTCCCAGGGCCCAAACTGAATCTGTCCAGACTGCATTTCTCTGGCTTGTTTTTTCATCTCTTTTTGAAGACGAGTAAATGATTTGCCCATCTTCAGGCACTGCAGACCTCCCCTGATCTCCATGACCTTCCAGACATGACAGTCTAGGATGGGTATGAGCCTGTTCTCTCACTTCCAAGCTGGATGCAGCAAGAACTTGACAACCAACTTTTTTTAGATCCAAAATGTGTCAGCCAGACTTGGTGGTATTTCATCCTACCAAAAGCCATGTCTTTCCAAAAGCAGCAAGAAAGGGGTCATTCTTCCCTACAGGTGAGAACTTCTACTAACCATCTGACAAAACTGATACATGATTTTGCACTTAAGTTTTTCTTCTGCTGTGGGAATAAGTTCTTTCATTTAGAATAAAATGCCCAATGGAACCTCTATGGGACAAATATTTGGGATTCAGTGAAAAATACGGTGCAGACATATCAGTCAAAAATTAGTTATGCAGATCTGGATTAGCCTTTGAACAAGAGAGCAAAAAGAATTTGCCAAGAATAAAACAGGGTACTTAAACCTTAGCTTGGCACCAGATGAAGATGTTTTAAATGGGGTTAAAGAACACGGGCTTCCTTAAAGAAGAAAATCACCTTGAGAAGAGACGACTCATCTGTGACTTCAGTCATCCCAAGAGCTCAAGGTGACAATGGACAAATGATGACAAATTGAAGGACTGGTGTCAAACTTCAGTTATTGCTTACTGTGTAGGTTCAGTGTTACACATTGTTGGCCAAATAAAACACCAATATTTCTGAGACTTATTTGTCAGTGTCTGTAAATAACCTGTGCTACAGGTACATGGATTGCTGGTCTGCAAAACAAAGTACTGTATCAAACAATACATTACAGACAAACACAGATGAAAACAATGATGGCTTTGCAGAATTGGGAAGGAAGAGGAAAAAAATGAAACCAAAAGTTTATAAAAAACCCACAGTGATTACCTCGGGAATGTTTAAGAGATAACAGTGATCTAAAGAATGCATACTGGTTAATACTGAAAAAAAACTTGTTTCCCTATTTATTTCTTTTAAAAATTAAAAGCTAAATGATGTGGCTACACAATCAGCAATACTGCTTAGCTTGATCATAATGATTAGGAGAATATCTGCTGAAGAAATCTTAATGCTTCTTACTACTGTACATGAAATAGGAGTGTCACTTTTAAGCTGATACTGCCTCAGTAGCTTGCAAGAAGGTGCTAAAATTCTAGCCACAATTTTTAGGGCAGTTCACTGTTCTTAAAATTGTTATTATAAGGAATTAAATTTACTGGGATAATGTCATCCATGCCATTGATTTAGATATATTCTACAAGAAATTAACATGAGTTGTTTCATAAAGAACATCAAGCAATAACGACAAGGGAATTTTAAAGATGAAGTAAAATTAAAAATAGCAGACAGGCACAGAAGAAAGTGGGGATAAGATTGAAGATATCTGAAAGAAGGGTACAAGATCAAGAAGACAGGAAAAAATATTATTCTTGAATGGACTCTGTGGTCTAAGTTTTGCAGAGAGAGATGGGACAAAAATAGGTAGGAATTGTTAAAAATCTCTAGTTGCAAGTTGAAAAAAATGAAGTAATTTAATCTGACCAAGAAAGTTTATCATATAAAAATGACAGTCTACTCAAGGCAATAAAACCAGCTCCATTATCCCTTTAAGACTTTTGTTCTTAGACACAGAAGATATACATATATACATACCTTTGTGCTCTTAGCTTATCTTTCATTAAATTATCTTCATATTGCTAAATGGCGAAAGTAAAACACTTCAGTCAGGTTGATGTTTATTACATACTGGATTTCAGAGCAGATATGATCGCTGGACTCAGCTTTTAGCCCTGTTTTTTCAGGTAATAAACTACCTATCAGCTGAGTATCATGGTTTCTGTTACAGTTAGACAAAAGACAACAAATAAAGATAACATCAGCAAGCAACATTACCATGCTGTCGTCAACAGGAAGAGTAATGAATAATTATAAAATGTAGAAAATTCGATGACATGTTATTGATTACAGTAGTAGTACACTCTCTCTATCCAGAGATTCAATGCCCAACATTAAAAATTTGATTTATCCTGTATGTCTCCATAGTGCTTCCAGTTTGTTACAATCACACTCATTAACAGATGTCAAAGCCAAAGAATTATAGTTTAAGAAGTACAACACTTGCTCTAAAATGCTCTGTTACTATTTAGAAGTAGAAAATGCAACTTCTAATAAATACAGTTCTCGGTCTTTCTCAAAAATATATCTCAAAATCTTTTGCTTTCTGTCAACCAGAAGTTGCTGGTGCATTCACCTAAGCAATTCAAAGTTCCTTCAGAAAACCAAAAAACTAAACTATTCACCTAAAGATGACAATACAACACAGGGGTGGGGTGGGGGGTGTAGTATAATCATGTTCCTACTTCGGTTCAAAGCACAAGGATACAAAAGGAACGACAATACTTCTTCTTTTTGCCTTTCCCACCCCCTTTTGTCTGTCCCAGATAATGGAGACTCAATGGTTAAATACAATAGGCTTCTGGTCACCTCTGGACTTGCAAAAACTTCTCACTTCTACAGGCAGAATAGCAAGATAACACACTTTTAATGCTGGAAAGAGACACCTAATGTCATGTCAGCAATATCAAGGAAATGGCTTAATAATATAAGCCAAGCAGTTGGTCAAAAACTGCCACTGTCAAAAAAAAAAGGCCTAAGATCTCAGTTTATCTTCTTTTCATTGTTGCAAACCAGCTGCTTTGAATAAGTCCAAGATAATTTTAAATCATTAAAATACACTGAATCCAAAGGAAAAAAAAATTCAGCATGTACTACTCAAAAATAGATATACAATTTCACAACAAAGTTTACCATGTGAAAGAAAGAAAAGGAAATTTTAATTTATTATTTTGAAACTAAATTTAAAAACAGGAGTTTAAAAATGGCAAGTGCCAAAACTAACGAAAATTTTGGAAATAAAAGTGCATGAAAAACCCTTTGTTCTTTCCTAAGGCAATTCATAAACTCAGTGGGGTGACTTGCTTGCAATATTTTGTTAATATTCTGGTTTCAAATTATCTGCAGGTAAATTTACAGACCTACTGATTTGGTTTTATAAGCCTGAACAATTCTGATCGTTTTTTTCTCCCAGTAAACAACTAAAGGCAACTTTAGATGAGAATTGCTTCTAATTCTATATTCAGCCTGTACAATTAATCATTGGGCAAATGACTGTACAAAGTGAAAAGGAACTACAAATTTCTATGATGCTCTATGTTGTGTTGTTTGAATGGATGCTTTTGACTATTCTTTTGACAACAGACTGGTACATTCACAAATAATATAGAAAATGAATCATAAATTTTCTATAAAACAACACAAATCCTAGGCACTTAAAAAAACCAGAAAACTTGAAATGCAAAATTCTGTGGCTAGATCCTAATGAATTCAAGTGCAGTCAGACATCCAGAAGTCTTTCAATACATGGGCTTAATATCACTTACTAAAAGTCACAAAGGAAGCTTGTGGCAAAGCAGGAAATTAAGCTGGGGGCCAATGCAGCATCATTGTTGGTTTTATATAATCATATATTCTGTGTATGAAGTGACCTTTATTCACAGGAGCCTTCAGACACCACATCTGATAAATAAATCTGCTGCTGCAGAGCCAAACTCCTTGGCTCCACCACATACAAACCCACACATGGCAAGTTGTGGAAGCCAGGAAATCACTTATGTGCTTCTTGTGTCCTCTTTTGTGCCATTGATCTAATTTGGTACCAATTCATTTTTATAGTTCATCAAAGTAATTTTTTAATCACTCTACAGTATCGTTTTCCTGTTGTGAAAGCCCTTGGTGCATCATGCTTCTGTGTATTTTTGGATCTGGGCTGCAGCGAGTATATTAATTTCCCACCAAGGTTTCAGTGAAGACTGTTCTTCGTGCTGAGCAGAGTTGGCTGCTGGGCAAATTGTGTTAACCAAAGGTCATTAACCCTAGTGAATGGGATCCTGAGTCAGCTACAACTCTGAGGTAAATCTGTCTAGACCTTTTCTTAATTCTGCATTCCTTAAAGAACACCCGAATGCTTCTAACCTTAAAAAAAAAAAAAAAAGGCAAAAACAGAACCAGAAAAATCAAAGAGAAAAAAACCCAGAAAAGTTCAAGTTAGCAAATGTGCCAGAATAGAAATAGAGAAGATTTATACCTACTCCCCCTGCCCATTGGTTCCTTGCAGGCAGATCCTTGCTTCCAGCCTTGGTTTTACATACCTGTCTTACTTTCTGAGCTGAACTGAACTGTGCTGTATCCCCTGTTATCCCTCAGAGAGCTGTTTTCATCAGCTCTGAGGCTGACTGCTCCCTCCCTCACGCTGCCCTCTGTAAGTCCCTCTGTTTGAGCTGTGAGTTTGCAACTCCATGTTGTGAATTTCCTCCTTGCCACGTCTCAAATATTCTTCAGCCTGCTCAGCTGCTCACACGAGAAGGACAAGTCTTCTTCCTTCACCAAGATACTCATCTCCCATTCACTCCTCCCTTTAAAAGAACAGTGAATAAAGTTAAAAAGAAAGGAAGAAGAAAATAAACCCCAAAACACTGTCATGCAGAACGAATGTATTTTAGAGATCTCAGTATCATCCACTCTTTCTTAACAGGAAAAGTATATAGCTTGCCAGCAGGAATGAAAAACAGACCCACAATTCCTAGTGTTACAAGAGTGTCAAGTAAAAGAATTAGTTTGTCAGTAGGGGTTACTGTTTAGCCTGGCATAGCAGTTTTAGGCAATTTACTTCCCTTATCATGTTGCTTCTTTATACTTTACAGTATCTCACTTGCTCTGGAGTAGAACTCCAGACCTCAAAACCCATTTTTTTTCTGATTCATTTATCAGTAATCTCACTCACTGTCTTGATTAGTAGCATCTGCATCTTCCTGGAATCTAAAAAAGAGAGTTTCTTTATTACTTTAAATTGCCCTTTTTGAATAGCAAAAACAACAAAACCCAACTTTGTTGGCAGTAGAATGGGTTGGGATTTTTATCAATAGCTTTTCATTGACTCAGTTTTATTCTTTAGACTACAGTGAACATTCAAGTAATATGTGCTATACTGTTAGCTCCACTCCAAGCTGCAATTGTGGAAAATAGTAGCTTACGCTGAAGCAGAGTTAAACATCTCACTTGACCAAATCATGTATTTTGTTTCTTACAGAAAATCATACCTGAGACTCGGATAGAAGACCTTTATTTGGACACACAGAATTTGACTTGCACACAGTTAAGGTGCGTTCCTTTTTGAGTAAGTTCATTGTATCTGAGGGTGTACAGTATTTCACCGCATTTCTTCTGCCTAATAGATCATAAGTTATGATCCTTCGTTCAATGTATCAAAACTGTTCTCACATATATCTTTAGACACGAGGTCTTTTTAGACTGGAACAGAAAAGAATACAGCACTAAAGTAAGAGCAGAAACTGATCTCAGAGGTGTTTGTGTAACACAGAACAGATAATTTTACTCTCATTTTCAATACCATGTTTATTTAAGCTCCTTATATAGATCGTCTTGTAATATTCAGTAAAATATGGTAATCCTCACAATGCTACCTAGAGAATGGCTAGGCAGTACCTCTCATATCTCACTATTCATGTTAACCTGTGTTAATCTTTCAAGATTCTGAGCAATTAAATTTAATTACTATTTAATTACAGAGGTTAAGCTACTTTCCCAGACCATAGCCAGCAGTGCCTGACTCCACAGGTTTGCTCTTGTCCAGTAATCATTTCACTGGACAATTAATTTAGTTAGCATTTCTAAAGCTTTCGTCCAAAAATTCCTGAATGAAGAGGTGCATACTTCAGGACTTTCTTTGCCTGCATGGGCTTATTCGCTTTCTTTCCATCCTCCGTGTACATGCCTGCCATTTTAGGTACTTCCCCATAGTTTCCTTAGTGTTCCATCTGAAATGCAAATTGATGTACTTCCTCTTTCCTTCTCTATTCCCGTAACAGTCTGAGGCTTCATCTAGCACCCCAAGAAATCCTTCTGTCATATGCTCCTGACAATCATGCATACGGTTACATTGCAACTTACTTCCTAACAAATTCTTCCCCTTGGAGCTTGGCAAATGGGGGTCTTCCCTCATGCACAACAGGTATGAGGATACAGGAATTTCAGAAGCTGCCTGATTTGATTTTGTAACTCCCAGGGAGTAATAAACCTCTTTAGAGAAAGAGACAACAACAAATAATTTAAAACAAAAAAAGTAGACTTAGTTGTAGTGTAAGTGAAATTCTGTCTCATTGTCTGTGGAGCTCTTTATCTTGGCTCCAGGGAGGTATTTTCACGGAGATATTCTGATCACTGCTCAATCACATGTCAATGAGTACACTGGGTCCTCCTTTGATCCATCACTTTATGACAGAATATTATTTCAGACTTCAGGCACATAGTCTTGAGATTGGAAATGCTCAATTTTATTTCATTCATAACCGAAATTTTCAGTGTGACTAAGTTTATTCTTCATACTGAGGCATTTGATTTTGGTCTTGAACAAAATTCACCATACCCCTCTAACTTTTATGTTGAGGTCATTAATGCAAATATGTCAAATTATCAATTTCAAGACATTTTATTTGTGGTGATATTAAGGAATATTTTTCTTACTTTATTCTCTCCTTTTGGTGTAATCAAATGTTGTCTGCCATTTAGCCAGGTTCCCATCCAATTTACATTCCTAATACCACATTCTTTAATGAAATTGAGATAGAGAAGATTTGCTGAAATCATTTTCTTGAAAAAATTACATGATTCTCGTGGCTGAATTATCTGTGTTCTCATTTTGAATCCTGTTTGGCAGATTTATCATATTTTGGAACCTGTATTTTCCTGAAATAATTCTGAATAAATATTTAAACTTTTTTTTTTCAGCCAACTTCATTTTTTTCATTTAAAAGTTTTTAGTTTGTTGTGTGATAATTTACTAAGATCTGATGCTTTCACATTATCCTATGTGACCCATCATAAATAAATAAATAAATAAATAAATAAATAAATAAGAGAGCTGGCAATAGAAAAACTTTGGGAGGATGTGTGGTTAAGAAGTATAAATAAGTTACAGAAAGGAGTAAGAGAGAGGAGTGAATAGTTTGCTGACATTCAACTAAACTTTAATCATTTTCTTTCCAAAGAGGTAATTGCTATTTACAGGAGTTCTAGGTCGTGATCCCTTCTTGCACCCAACTTAGAAGAAGGACCTGAACAATACAACACGCCATGAGACCTGGGCTGTGAATAAGCACATCTTCAGGCTTCCTAAAGTGCACTGCATCATTAAAAATAAATCAAAGCCTGTAAAAGTTGACATATTGCAGCTGTTTTCCTCACCTCACCTGCTTTAATTTGACACATTTTCACAGGAAAGTCACTATTCATTTCATATCTAAACCTGTCAAATCCTTTTCCTGCACTTAATACCAGAGGAGTCAAGTTTCTTAGTATAGTTTATTGAAAAGCTGTAGAGACCAGACAACCGAATGTATGCAATATTTCAGCGGGTAAAGAAATAAAGGATATAACTGAGTAAACATGAGAAAGCTCAACTTAGATTGGAAAAAAAATTAATTGTTCAAAGCGTTAAATGTTAAATAAGAAATAAAGAGTAATTAACACTTAATATTCCAAATATAACACTATTGGTGCTAGCCAAGGAATGATTTGGGGGTTTGTTTAATTTTGTTTTTTTCCTTTTTTCACAAGTAGAGTGCAGACTTCTTACTCCTGAATTGGTGTTTCTTAGCTACCATCATGCATATTTAATAATACTCTATATTTTCCCCAGGTAGGATCATAAGAGTTTCTGAAAACTTGCGGTGCCACAAAATGACAAATATCCGACATTAACTCATTACCTCATTCTGGTTTCCAGTATATATTCCTGTATTTGGTAAAGAAGATTTAAGAAACATGGGGATGTGGTTCTACTACCCAAGAGAAAGAAGAGTAAATACCTTTGATAGGTCACTAAAGCCTTTTGTATGTCAGTATGGCAAAAAGGTACCAGTTACTTAAGAGCAAGATGTCCCTTGGAGTTTGGTCAGCAATTCCAACATGAATACAGTTGACAAAATTTGTCAGAAAAAAACAAAATTAAAAATTTTTGTGAGAGAAAACATTAGCTTTGAAAAATGTTTAGGTAAAAAATGCCTAACGTCTTCAAAACTGTCTCTCATTGTCATGCCAACAATAGTTTTTCAACAGTGTATGACAATGTTACCTTCAGATGCAATTTAAGAGATTAGAAAAATGATTTCTTCCTAATGTAAGCTTTTTTTTTCCTTTTTGGTTCCTATTTTTTTGAAGCAATTTAAAAAAAGAATCAACCTGAGGGAAGACAGCACATAAGCAAGGAAAATCTGCTTTCAGGACAAGAAGCAACAGACACAAACTGAAGCATAAGAAGTTCCATCTGAACGTGACAAAGAACTTCTTCACTTTGAGGGTGACAGAGCACTGGAACAGGCTGCCCTGAGAGGTTCTGGAGTCTCCTTCTCTGGATATATTCCAAGCCTGCCTGGACGCAGTCCTGTGCAATCTGTTTTAGGTGACCCTGCTTCGGCAGGAGTGTTGGACTAGATGATCCCCAGAGGTCCTTTCCAACCCCTACCATTCTGTGATTCTGTGATTATTTTATTTTTAAGTAAAATCCTAAATAATCAGACTAATATTTATATGGAAAAGTGCTAGGCAATATTAAATTTATGTGGAACTGTCTGCTTAACCCATAACAGTATTGCATCTGGGAAAGAAATCTTCTATAAAAACTTGGGCAATAAATTAGGTTTTATATTAATGTCAGCAGCTGTGAAATGTGTTATTACTGTGTGATTTTGACTTTGGTGAAGGCTTAGTCTCAAGCAGAGACAAGTCTCCCCTGTTAGTTGATATTTTCATTGATTTAACAAATTATCATTGAGTCAAAGTTGCAGAGAGGAACGCAGCTACTCAGATAGCAAGGGCAAAATCTCATGGAGCAATGTGTAACCCATCTGCTCCGCTCAATGTACATTCATTGTAGAAAACAGTGAACTGGAACTATATATTTCCACGGATCTCACTGTGTAGGAAAGTGTCACTGTGCGGTTGTTTAAGCATTCTGCAAGTCCCCATTACTACAACCAAAATCTTCAAATCTGCTTGCTGTGAATGAGTTGGTTGCCATGATTATCTTTGATCTGCAAGCACAGCTTTTACAACAGGGAGGACTGATTCACGAAGGACTCCATGGCCATATAAGACAGTTTAACAACACGAAATAAGCTCAACTGGAAGAGAGGGAGCAGGTGACTAGCTCTCTTAAGAGACAGACACAGCTGGCTGGCTTCTTCCTTTGTTGTCTAATAGACATATTGGCACCAACCAGCACTGCCAGGGTTGAGCAACTTACATATGAAGAAACTGACTCAACACATTTTAGGAAGAACAGAAGAAACAGATATGGGAACTGCAGAGCTGTAACAAGTATTGAACTATGAATTTGCTTTATAGGATCGTAGTAGGACTGAGGCCACAGAACATACAATTATATCAGACTCTGGTGGCTACAGTACATTTTTATTACATACACTAGAAACATCCTGGTCACAATAGCTCTGCTTAAAAACTAAGATGTGCTTGTTTTTAAAACTTATGCCAACAGAGCTCCAAGTAGTACTTTATTATCTTCTAGCAAAACACTGATATACTGTGTGGACTTCATCCAGTAATATACAGTAATAAATATGTATGCTAGGTAGAAGATTAAGATTCTGGCTTTCCCCAAACCTATCACCTGAAACTGCCTGTGAAAAAATTAAAGACTTGACAGGAAAAAATGAAATTAAGTATACTCAGGTGTAGTTGCATGTGCTCTGAATGAACAATAGGATACAGTGATAGTGCCAATCACTTTAAATAAAATAATGAAATGGATGACAGAATTCTCATTAAGAATATATTAAATCTATGTCTCAATGTTTTGAAAAACAAAGCAAAACACCACCCCTAAGACCACTCCTGTCTGAATTTTTAAATCTAAAATAATGGTAAAGAAAAGAAACAATTAGATGGAAAGTTTTTAAGGTAACAAAACTGATTATGTGAATTTTACGCAAAATACTCCATACCTGCCAAGAATTTTGAAAATAAATTATGAGTTTAATACAACTATGCAGAAATTTTATCCATTCCTATCCAGGAAGGACAACTTTGTCATAACTAATACTAATTTCAGGTAATTTTAATAGAGAATTTAGCCAATTAATCTTCTACAACTGTAAGTGTAATAGTCCAATTAAGGTTAACAGAAGAGTTAACAACTTATGTACATTTTTTACTACTTTTATATTAATTTGATCTAAAAGCAATCATTCTATGTTATTTTTCAGATTATGCATACTCATCCACACAGCGTTCTTAAAAAGTAGAGTGTCATTCCTAAACTCACCAAATTAACATAATAGCAAAAAAACTAGAAATGCCTAATTACATATTTCTGTTACCTTTAACGTCACAGAGCTAAAGCAATATATTTTTGATTTAAAATATGGTAATGTAGCTGATAATTCAACTCATTCTACAACTGTATTTTAAGTTTCTCTCTACAAACCAACAGTTTCTTGAAAACAAGATGAATTATTCAGAGTTCGTAATGAAGTGAAAACCACAAATCATGTTTCAGTGCTTTCAAACTCTCAGTATGATGGCTAAGAAGCTTTCTGTAGGTGTTAATTAATGGCTGCATTAATTGTTAATTAGCAAGTGTTAAAATGGTAGCAGAAAAGAATACAGAATACATTCAGACCTTCCTTGGGTATCCATTTTATAAGAGTGACTGCCTTATCTGGACAACTTGACATTTTTCAGTTTGACTTTTCTGCAGAGTCAGAATACATCCATGGCCACTGGTCTTATTTGACTTGGTCTGGGCAGGCTTTCTCTTAGTCCTCTGCCAGGCATAGAGAAGTATCAGGCAATCCTTTTCAATACTCCAGTTCTTGTGACCAGACAAGGATTCATAATGGGAAGCAGAATTATTGTACAGGGTTGGGAATAGGTAAGGGAAGCCATTCATCCATCCATGATGCCAAAATTTTCCTGGGTTTCCTCCACCTTTAGTCTGAGTCTGAGAATGGGTGAGGCAGCAGGATCAAGACTCAGGAAGGGAATTTTCCTATGTTAAGAATTCTCTCCATTACAGATTTTTTGAGCTGCCTGAACACAGAGTCCAGGCCATATAGTGAAACAAATAACAATTTATTATTAGCATATCACAGTGTCAGCTGAACAATTCTAATGCGACAAACTTCACTTCAGAACAAAAAAAAATTCGTGATAGCATAATGTCTTTACCAATAGCAAATGTATAGTTGCGTACCATCCAAACAAAATCTACCACTTACAGAGACAGTGATACCTGAAGAATCATCACATAAAATATATGCAATTATGATTTCTTAAAAGTAATGACAGCTTATGAGCACAAAAGGGTGATGTTCAGTCAAATACCAAATTGCATACTTCCAGTAAGACTAGAATTCATTTCACAGCAATTTAATCCTCAGAAATTCTAAGGAAGAACACTGTTTATTTTAGAAATAATCCCCAAACTTCTATGCTTCAGACTTTGAGATTCTAAAGTGAACCATAAATATTTCATGCAAGTATTGTTCTGTGGTACCCATCTGGAAGAAGAGTATTTTCTCCTTCATTGATTAAAACTTTATTGACCTTACTGTCTGTCAGGTTCTGCTAAGGGGATTTCTGCCAAGCAAATTTTTAATATTGTGCTTGCCAAAATGCATCAACAGATTCTGTAAAGGGTAATCGTAAAACCATGGGGAACATTTAATATTACAGCTAAGACCATGGCATTTACATTTTAACTTTTGCTTACTTTCAGGTGACTCTGCAGTGACAATGGGAAAATGAAATGCAGACAACACAAACACCCTTGCATAACACAGTGAAATGCCATAGGCTTGATAATTAAGGGATGTCATAGCCTTACTGACAATATTTCAAAGGTGAATTTCCTTATTTAATAACTAAAAGTCTACCACAAAATTTTTCCTACAAAATCTTCTTTTTTTTTTTTTTGACAAAACCTTTTTTTGGAAAGAGTCATCAGAAAAAGATCTTTGTACAACCTAAGATTTGACCTCTGTCAGAGATTCTGAGAAGGAGCCTAAGGACCTTTCCTTGGTAGGAAGTACACAAGATTGACCACAAGATTGCTCTTCAGACAAGAGAGTCCAGAGGTTCACACCTGGCAAGAGCCTGCAGCTTCTCCCTGTATGTCCTGGAATCCCTCTGAAGAGAGGGCAGCAAAGACAGTTGCAGGTGGAGGTAAGGTGGAATACAGCAGGACACAGGAGAAGCCTTTGTTCTAGAGAAAAAGAGGGTTTTAAGGACTTTGATCATTAAGGCTAGAAATGAAAAATTGGTTTTCAGAAACTGTTATTATGCATCACGTATATGTGAATAACATTTGATAAAATAAGTATCTGTGTCTTAAGCGAAAAGTCTTGTTTCTTTCCAGCAGAAAGCATGCTGCAAAAGTTGGCCTGTGTCTTGGGCCAACTCACTGGATGTTTGATCCCTATCACTGTTCTGCCAGTATTCTTCAGTCATATTTGAATAAGCCACTTTTCAGAGAGAAATGAAAGTATTCTTTTGACCAAATGGCTAATTGTAAGACACAAAGTCTTAATCATCAGTGTTTGTGTTGAGATCTATCAGCATATTACATACATTCTCCTTTTCTTTCCCATCCCTTTTTAAGATGCAGGGCCCTTTCAGGCTTCGTCTCTTTGTGAGGTAAAATCTGATCCTATCCATATGTCTAAGAATATTCTTTATCTGTTCAGTTAACCTAAAAACAGTTATCCTGAAAGCACGGATGACCTGGAAAGACCTGGTATTGTCCAGCCTATCATAGTCCTTTGGGATAACTTACCACAGAGTGGAATGTCTTGTAGAATTTGGAAAACACATCTAGTCTTGTCATGTAACACAACTCCAACACAGGTAGTGTCAACAACTTTCTCTTATAACAGTAGGCTTCCAATGGAAAAAAAAAAAAATTGTTCATTCTTCCAGACAGAAAATAATCAAAGTCAGAAGGCTTTACAAATAGGTGCAAAAATCAAGTGTCACCACAGACAAGGTCATATGCTTACATCACTGTTTGAATTTCATGTTTATATCTCATACATGTTTGAGATAGAGCAGACACAAAGAAAGTGCACCAACTGGCATATGAACAAGACCATGTATGCTATTTTTGTAGATTGATAGATTCCACTAATTTTAAGTTAAAATGAAGGGGAAAACAAGAAGTCTTTACTAAACTGTGCTTCCCAGTTATCTTGCAAAAAGCCCCTACTCCTCATCATCATTAGCAGTACTAGTTGCCATCATTTGCTATCTTCAAAGGCTCATTTATCTTCTCTTCTGCCTCTGTCAGTGATCCTTTTCTACCACGTTCTATACAAACACAACACCTTAACAACCTCAAGTCACAAGACAAGAGTTAATCACTAGACTGATAGAGGAGGAGTCTCAGCTACATAATGGCGCAAAATTACCTAGCATGACAGGGGATTGTCACACTTGCATGCACTCACACCAATGACTACAATATTGCAAAGGCAATCCAGAAGTAGTTCTGATTTATCTCAGCATAAGTCACTTCGCTTTTTGGCTAGTTCTGTACTGCAGTGATAAAAATACACAACCCAGGCGTTTTAAACACATCTTTGTCAAATATGTATACTCTTCATTGCAAGCACAGCAACGACTGTACTTCACATGTGAAAGTTACATTCCTGAACTAACAGAAAGAAACAAAAAGTAAACATAGGTCATTTAGAGAAAAATATTTACTCTTTTTAAGATAACTTTATTTGGTACTCCACAAGACAGAGCTTCTTTTTTCAGTCTGTACCCTCTGTGCTATATTTACTTACAGCTGTTACATTGACAGTCAGGCGGAAGTTCATCCTTTTTCGCAAACTGCTTTGACTGAGAGACTTGACCAGCAGGGAACTGCAGTGAACTAGAGGAGACAATGTGGCAAAGAGCATGGTAAAATAGCAGGATATACTTTAGTTTAGTTGTTTTAGCAAGTGCTTCTGTGTTGTGGCAAACCAAAAAATACATCATCTGAGATTGCCATTCAAAAATCACTTGCTTTTATGGAGTTTGTTACCACATCTGTTCAGAAAAATAGGTCACAGATATGTAAATAAAGAAATGAAGCAAATAAAAATAATTCAATGTGCATCGATAATTTCTGACCCAGACAAGATGCTGACCTCTAGAGCTGTTAAATCTGCTAATAGATGGCCAAGACCCAACAGTGGAAAAAGTTTTATTTGTAGGAACCACCCACAAAAAAATTCATGGCGACAAGCAAGTGCCACAAAAATACTTATACATACAGGTGTTCTGCATGCAGATGTGCTGCAACAGCTTGTTTAGGCGACCTGTTTTATTTTGTGCAACAGTAGAGATTACCTCAGCTCTTACACTGTATGTATACCACTGTTCTTTTTTTCCTTAACACCACTCCACAGCTATGAAGACACAGCATTCACTAGCACACCTGCAGCATACATGGATATGTACAAAGCTGGAATCATGCCTTTCAGTTATAGAGTAGATTCCTACATCTGGGAGATCAGATCTGAGTCCAGAGATTACGATCGTTAGAAATCAGCAATTTAAGTAACTTTCACAGGCCCTGTGCTGATTCCTCCATATCTACCCTCTGAATCCTTCTCAGAGTCTTCAAGGAAATGTGATATACCTGTAAGATTTAGTATACAAAAGACATATCAGATGTTTTTCTTCAATTGCTGTAAATTTTTGGGAAGCGTTACCTGCTCTTTAAAAATTCCCTCAAACAATCACATACCACAAGATGAGCTTTACAATGGCTCAACTTCAGTAGACTTCAAATTAATACACATGTAACTATTTGTAACACTGTAGAATATTTTTCTGCATTGTCAGCATCCCTTGTGATCCTGTTAATCTAATACAAACACACAAATTGTTATCCTGCATTAGGACTTTGTTCCAGCTATACTGAAGAGGTTTAATTTCAGCAGTCATTTGTTTTTTAGTAACAGAGCTACCTAAAAGCCCTAACTCTGGAAAAAGGATCCATGTTTGCTCCACATGCTATAAATTTGGAGAGTTCACAACTAAAGTGCAGACAGGCAGGAATCTAAGGAAACAGTGAAACAATACTGGCAGCATGAAGCAAAAAATCAGCCTAAACAGCACTGTTTCTCCATTTATTTTTAAGATTTTTTTGTTTGCTTTGTTTTTTTCTTTGGTTTTTTTTTTTTCTTTTTTGTAACAGGGATTATTTAAAGGATACTACTGAAAGAGATAACATACTATAGTAGTCATAGTTTTAGGGATTTCCTGCCATGTGCAAGGCAGGGAAGCTTGAAATACGAGATTTTAGCATCCAGGACCCAGCATTGATTCACAGAATCACCCAGGTTGGAAGGGCATCAGGAGTTCTCTAGTATACTGCCCTGCTAAAAGCAGGGTCAAGTCTGAATTCGGATCAGGTTGCTTAGGGCTTATTTGGCTGGGTATCAAACATCTCCAAAGACAGCGATTGCACAATCTCTCTGGACAACATGTTCCAGTGCTTGAAATTCCTAACAGTGGTTTTCTTCCCACTTCTCAGTATCCCATTAGAACACCTACAAATTGATGGGCCTTGAATTGTCAGGGTGTTAAGACCAGAGGGTGTTAAGAGAGCTGGCGGATGTCGCCATTCCCCATAATCTTTGAGAAGTCACAGAGATGGGGGTACATCCCAGAATACTGGAAGAAGTCTAATGTCACCCCTATCTACAAGATGGGCTTAAAAGAGGATTCAGTAAATGATAGGCCCATCAGTCTTACTTCAGTGCCTGGGAAAGTTAAGGAATGAATCCTCCTGGGGGCTATCACAAGTCAAATGAAGCATGTGACTGGGAGAAGCCAATGGCTTTCATCAAGGGCAAATCATGCTTGACAAACCTGATCGCCTCTTATGACAAAGAAACCTGCTTGGTTGACGTGAGGCAGGTGGTGGACTTTGTCGACCTGGATTTCTCCAAGGCCTTCAATAGGGTTTTCCACAGCCTCCTCCTAGAGAAACTGATGTGTTAATGTCTAGAAAAGTGGTCTGTGCGGTGGCTGGGGATCTGGCTGGCAGGCTACACCCAGAGGGTGGTGGTAAATAGCTCGTTTTCAAACAGGCAACCTGTCACAAGTGGGGTCACCCAGGGATCGATATCCAGCTCAATGCTGCTTAATATCTTCATAAGTGATCCAAATGATGGGATCAAGTGTACTCTGATGAAGTTTTCTGATGATACCAAACTGAGTGGGGATATGGACACTTCAGAAGGGAAAGCCACCCTGCAGTAAGATCTGGCTAGGCTGGAAGAGCGGTCTAACAAGAACCTTATGAAGCTCGACGAAGACAAATGTAAGGTCTTACACTTGGGAAAACATAATCCAGGAGTGCAGCACAGACTGGGATCTACCTGGCTGGGGAGCAGCTCTGTGGAAAGGGACCCGGGGGTCCTGGTGGACAACAAGCTCAATATGAGGGAATAGCATGCTACTGAGGCAAAGAAAGACAACAGGATGCTGGGTTGATTCAACAAGGCCATCACCAGCAGAGATACAGAAGTCCTTATCCCACTCTCCCCAGCCCTGGTAAGGTCACACTTGGAATACTGTGTTCAGTTTTGGTCCCCGCTACACAAAACAGATGTGGACAAGCTGTAGAGGGTCCAGAGAAGGGCCACAAAGATGATGAAAGGACTGGGAAGCCTGCCATATGAGGAAACGCTGGGAGAACAGGGTCTGTTCAGCCTTAAGAAGAGAAGGCTTAGGGGACACCTTATCACCTTGCTCCAGTATTCAAAGGTGGTTACAAAGAAGACGGAGACTCCCTTCTTACAAGGAGTCACATGAAGAAGATGAGGGGTAATGGGTAGAAATTAGTCCTTGGGAGATCCGACTGGACACAGGAGGAAAATTTTTCACAATGAGAACAATTGACCACTGGAATAATCTCCCCAAGATGTGGTGGATTCTCCAACATTGTACAGGTTTAAGATTCAGCTGGACCGGATGCTGGGCCATCTTGTCTAGGCCTTGCTTTTGCCAAGAAAGGTTGGACCAGATAATCCTTGATGTCCCTTCTAATCTAGTATTCTGTGATTCTATGATCACCTGTTTAATTTTTGACCGACTGTCTCACTCCTGCTGTGAACATCAATAAAGAGCCAAGCTCTGGTTTTCCAGTAATCATCTCTTGCATACTAGGTGGCTACCGCTAGGTTTCCCTGAAGCCATCACATCTCCAGGCTGAATATGCCCAACTCCTGTTCCCACAGCGCAGAGTTCTGTTGGTCAGGTTTGGTACCAGGGTTCCTGGCTCTTGTGTTCAGCGCTTTGCATTCCAGGGCCCCAAGCAGAGCTGCCTCCCAGCCAGTCAGCCAGTCCCTGTCTGTATTACTGTAAAGAGTTCCTTCCCAAGTGCAGGACTTTGCGTTAGTCCTTGTTGATATTTGTGAAAGTCCTGTTGATCCATCACACTAGCCAGTCTAGAGCCCTCTGAACAGCAGCTCTGCCCTTGAGCATTATCAGTTGCATTCCCCAGTTTTCTGTCACTCAAAAACTTGATAGGGGTGCATTATGTCTCCTCTTTCACACCACTGATAAAGATATTGAACAGGATAGGTCTCAGGATAGACCCTCTGAGGAACTCCACTTCTAATAGTGCTTCAGGTGCAATATGACCATTAACTACTACATTTCGAACCCAATGGTGCAGCCAGTTTTTCACCTCTCTGTTAGTCCACTCATCGAGACTGCAGCACTGCAGCATCCCAACACAGAGACAAGGGATGCCAGAGGAGACCATCTTGAAAACCTTGCTAAATTCAGGGTAGATGGCAATCACTGCCCTCCTCTCATCCACACATCTAGTCATTTCGTCATGCAAGGCAGTCAGGTTGGTCAAATGCAATTTGCCCTTGATAAATCCTTTCTGGCTGTTCCCATTCACCTGCTCCTTCAGTGGCCAGAAATGATTTTCAAGATAATTGACCTTGTGACCTTACTGGCACCTCTATAGAGACTGACTGGCTTGTCATGATGACTAAAACTGGGGTGAAGAATTGGAAAATGAATCAGAAAGATCTGATGGACAAATGGGCTGACAGGAACCTCACGAAGCTCACCAAAACCAGCTACAAAGTCTGTACCTTCAAAGGAATAGGCAGAATATACAACAAGGAGCAAGAATCTTCCTAGAGACATATAGCAGAATTAAAAAGAATAGCTGCAAGCAACCTAATCTAACTTTGAAATTAGCCTTGCAATGAGAAGTAATATGGACCAGATCTCCAAAAGTCTGTTCCACCCTTAACTATTTCATGATTCTGTGACAGAAATAAAAGCAACCAGAAAATGGATGAAACAAGTGAAGGCAGGAGAACATAAATTTCTTTCCCTTGTAGCATTATGAATGACAGATGTAAGGTAAAAGCAGAGGGAAAAGCATTTAATGCTGAAATATCTATCAGTATAATAATGAAACCTGTCTCATAAGAAAAGACGTAATGAAGAATGAATACATCAAGTTGGAAGACATGTAACTTTATCCAGCTGGTATGGAAGTACATGTATTAGGAAAATCTTTGGCTCATATTTATACGGGTTATTTATTATAAAATTTACTTTCTCATAAGAGATTAAGCAGCAATACACTGTCAAGCATGACAGTGATTTGACTTTGATTCCCCTCTGGCACAAGCATATCTTGAAGTAGAAACAAGATCAATATAGGATGCATGATCCTACCATTCAACTGAAGCCTCAACAAACATTACCTCTCCACTTATTTCCACATTTCTCTCACTTTCAGTGTGTGCTTGTGTTACATAGATATCTGGACTAGATGAGAGTGTTTTTCTGGGTTCAGGTTGCAAGATGATAAAAAAACCCCCAACTACACCCCCCCTCCCCAATCCAAAATAAAACATAACAAAACCCAACAAAACCCCCAAACCCAGGACTATCAATCCAACACCATCATCTGAGATCTTCAGAGTAAAAAGCTCATTATCTAAATGTACATGTTAGTAACTGAAAGTTGTAAGAACAGTTCAGCAACTCATTTCATGTCTTTCCTATTCTAAAGCATGCATAATGCTATTAAAATGTTAATAATGGGTAGAAATTATAATGTTCCTTTGTGATGTACATTTTACTCCTGATAGCTACATGAAAGTATATATGAAAAAAGTATGAAGTATGAAACCACGACAGTGAAAGATCTAAGTTTCTCACTTAGATTGTTTCTATCAAGTCTGGTTCAAATTCTTACAAGTGGATTCTTATTCACCCAGTGTAACACTGGAACAATTTACACCTCCCCTGCGTCTACTGAAGTTATATTCTCTATGACCTTATGCAAACGTCATGGAGATACACAGGAAGCAGAGGCAAACGGGAAATTTTTTTAAAAATTTAAGGTGATATTGAAAAAATGGAAACTTTAAAATCAACTAGGGAAAACATATTTTTACTTACTATTTATTCTGTAGCAAATTGCAAATAAAATACTTGCAGAAAAATGATAGAGAACCTTCTCAAGTGTAAGAACAAACTTTTTCTCCATCTTTTCAAACATAATTGCACAGAAAAGAAAATTCTGTCTAAAGATACTATTTAAAAATATGTGGCTTTGGCTCAAAGCAGGAAAATAGTTCTTTAAGATTACATTGCAACAATAAATTTAATGCTACTGAAGAATGTTTTTATTTCAGTTAATCTTCATGACATATTGTTTAAGAGTTGGTAGATGGACAGGGATACAAGCTTAGCTAATGAAAGAGACTTTCATTTATATTGCATTTTGAAGATAAGGAGTCCCATCTGCCTAGCATATTGTATATGAAATTTATCTGTTTAACAGTATTACAAATATTTCTTAGCAGAGCTCACGATACGTGTTCTTTAATTGTCATTTAATTTAAAAGATTTAAGTTTAGATATGGCTCAACATTTAAGTGTTGAAATATTTGAAATTGACAAAATACATTTAGAGAACAAAATTCAACAAAATTCAATACCTGATACACCTTAAAAGAAAGTCTCAAATACCATAGTCTTATTCTCTGTTGATTCCCCTACACAAATATTAATTTCAGCATTCTGAAGCTAATATATTCTGCTGGGTTATGGTTGATTTGCTGTCATTTAAAAATAGGCTCTGTAAATCTTATGGGAAAGTTCAGTAATCATTCTGAAATTTTATGTTTTAATTTTAATTGTATTTATTAAATTTACACTTGTAATCCCTAGTAGGGAAAGACATATTTTAACAATAAATATACTTTTGGAGAATTTTGTGATACTTTGTTGATTTGCATATGTACCACTAAAAAAGAAAAAAGTTAATGGCATTATAATGACATTTATTGCCAGGGAGGAGGGGGAGTAGGGGATGGCAAGGGAAAGTGGGAATAAATTGTGCCTTTCAACAAGTTCTTGCACCTTTCTATGCCTCTGGCTATATTTACACGGACTACTTAATGGACTGCTTAAGTCAGTTTAACTCCAGAGAAATGCCTTGTTATGCTTTACCTCCTCACAGCTGCTTGAGCCAGGACCTTCCAAGGGCATGGGGAAGTCTGTTGGTACATCAGCTCCTGAGTGTGAAGAATTCCTAGCCACGCTCTTTCAGTCCCCAAAGAATCACGTATGAAGCTATTCCACTGTTGATGTGGGCAGGCTTACTGCACGACAAACTATCACTCCAGGTTAAAGTTTAGCCTGTATGAAAACTGACAACATAGTTAAGAGCTGGGAGATACATGCATATAGACAGAGTTCCTTCATATTCCCAAAAGCGCTCTCTGTATCACACAGAAATAATATGAAGGGTGGGATTAAGGTTCCTAAAACATGTACATCCAGCACAGCTTCAGGCAACCACAACCAGCAGATACGACATGGATGTGTTGCCACAGGCCTGAGTCCAGGAGGGACAGTTGGAGGTCATCCAGAGTACAAGATGACATCTAATATAACTCCATGGTTACACATGCAAATAGCTTCTCTGATGTCACGGAAGAGTTTGGAAACACATTCAGGACCCTTTAATTTTTAAGGACATATCTAAATAAAAGCTTTTGTTTAAGGTAAAACTGATACTGGAACGTGAAATGCCCTTTAGCAAAAATTGTAAAGATTCAGTGACTCTAAAATCTTTCAGAAAACCATGCACTCCTTATCTCTCTCAGTTGGTCCAGCTGTTTGCTTTGTTCCTGGAGGCCAGTTGCTTCGTCTTTGGTCTCACAGTGGGAACTTTATATCTTCTTTCTTCTTTGAAACTGTTGTCTAGTCCTAAACTGAAAATAATTTCTTTCCTCTTCCCAGTTCTAGCACAATACAACAGCTGCAAAGAATAAATAAACACAGCAAAATCGCCTCTAACTGTGGGTTCCTGAGCTTCAGAAGAAATGTCTGAATATCTCTGGTTAGACCTTTGACACTTGCATATTTTTTTCATAGCACTACTCTACATACTATGTTCACTGAACTGCTGCAATAAAATATACTAGTTTCTCTTTGTAACAAGAATTTTTTCTTTAAGTTTGGTATTTACCCAACTACTACCATGTAATCCTACATGTCTGTATGCCATTTCTTTGACTTGGTTAGCAGCTAAAGGAAAAAAAGAAAAAAAGAAAAAAAAAGAAAAGAGACAGAGAGTCTGGAGTAGTGCTTAACAGGAAAAGTTTTACACATGAAAGCACAGCTATGATTTTTACTGCAGATTCACAATCCATTGTAGTTTTAGGACATCATAAAAGTGTTTTATCCTTTTTGAGCTCAGTGGTTAGTTTCTTTTTAAAGACTGGGTTACTTCAGGCTGATTTCTGCTCTGAAAACAGATTTAATCAGTGGTTAGACTGTCCTGTGTTGTGAGATACAGATTTGGGTGATTAAACCTTAACATAAGTACAGCTGTACTGGGTCAGACAAAGGTCCAGTTACCAAGGTATCCTGTCTCTGAGAGCATATATCTCAGGAAAAAAATAAAAAGAAAAAAAAGAAAAGGGCAGGCATCCTGTGACACTTTACTCCCTACATTTCCTCTGAGATAGCAACAATGTGCAACTTGAAGACTTAGAGTCACAGCCTTTATCTTTGTGTTTCTCAGCACTAAATGAATATTTCTTCCATAGATTTCAGTAATTGGTATTTAATTCATCTAAACTTTTGTCATATGTATTTTTCCCTAGCAATAACTTCCACAATTTAATAACCCCTTCTGTGGAAAAAACATATACCTATTTCTTACTCTTTGATTAAATCTGCTTAAAAGTTCATTTGGCTTTGCCTTGTTTCTGTATTATGAGAAAGAATGAATAACCATTCTCCTGTTCACTGACTGCCATGGTGCTCATTATCCATTTCTTATTCAGCCCAAAGCATCCAAATCTGTTTCACTTTTTCTTATGTGGAAAACATTTCACACTATTTATCATACTTGTTGCCCTTTTCGGTACCTTTTCCATTTCTAATATTTTATTATTATAAACAGAACTGCAAATAGTATTCAAGATGTGAGGACAACATGAATTTATACAGTGGCATAATGATATTTTCTACTTTCCTCTAAATTCTTTTCCCAGTTCTCAAAACTCTATTTACTTTTCTGACCACCACTAAATATTGAGCTGATGTTTTCAGAGCACGATTATATAATGACTCCAAGATCTCTTTCCTGAATAGTAATAACTAATTTAAAAATCTTCACTGTATATGGAGAGATGGATTGTTTCTCCAACGAGCATTACTTTGCATTTGTCAAAAGTGAATCTCACTTGCCCTTTTATCACCAGTCAGTCAGTTTCACAAAATGCACCCTATGTTCTTCATTCAGATTCCTTAGTTAATATTCTGAATAAATTTAGCATTATCAGCAAACCTTGTCACCTCACTCCCCACTTCCCTTTCCAGATCAATTTTAAACAGTATGCTCCAGCACAAACACCTGTGAAAATTTACCAGTCACTTTCAGCCGTTGTGAAAATGGTCTGAAAATGGTCCTCTTGATCCAGTCAACTATCAGTGAAAGGATGTTCCCTTCTATCTGCTCCTCTCCAGTTACCCCACAGCAACCATTCCAGTTGGCTTCTGGGATCCAAAACGAATAAGCCAGCTTGCTCCTTCTGAAAAATGAAATTGGGGTTGGAAACCAGAAGGGTCTGCTTTGAACCCTATACTCTACAGACAACATTGATTCACACCACATCTGATTTAAATCAAAAGCCTCTCTTAACAGTGCAGCAAATGTTGGTCCTCATGTTCCCTTAACCACTGTCCTGTGCACACAAGCATCTATCTGGTGAAAGCCTGCCATTTAGGCAGTCTGCACACCACTCTCTTCAAGTCACAAGGACGTGAGGGCAGAAAGAGACCAGTTTTGGGTCATAGTAGATCACAGATCTGCATAAATACTTCAAAGACCAAAAAGATCTCCCACCAACTGTTTGAGAAAATGGGTATCAACTTGGTGCTGACAGCTACCAATACAGGACTGAACAGAGTTTGATATAAGTTAGTATCTGCATACACAGAAGTGTGCAATGCAAACCGCTATGCCAGTGTTGCTTGTCAGAAATGTCCAATCTGTACTGAGCTCCACCACACAAGCAAGCATTTGTTTTTTCAAAAACTTCAGATTCTCAGCCTGGGCCTACACATGAAGCTTATGGAAACCAAGAGCCAAGACTCATCAGAGAAGTGAGGTGAGGGTTTAAGGAAGGGATTCAGCCCTGGAGGCATCATCTTCATCTGTTCTGCCACAATGTAGAGGTGCCAGATGTACGATCCTGTGGAACTGCCTCTCTAGCACAAGACAGGAAGTTTAGATTGGCCAAGTGTCTTCATTTATTTCATTTGTTTGGTGTTAGCAAAAGATGATGAGGGAAAAACACAGCCTGCCTGAGCTTAGGAGACAAAAAAAGCAGTCAGTATTTGGCATACAAATAAGTACTAGAAGAATTATTGTAGTATGTTAAAATGTATATTACAATTTATTTGACAGTACAAAAGCAGTAACCTTTCCTTCAATACCATTATTAGCTGTGTAAAGCCTGTTCCTTCAGTGATTACATTTCCAGATCCAGGGTGATAAGTAAATGTGATCAAGCACTATAAATGATGGTGTACTTCTTCATCCATCTTCCAATTAGTCTCGGTTCAATTTCATTGACATAAGGTAAAGGCTTGGTAGATGTAACAGCTCATCATCAATGTCAGTGCTGAGAAGAGAACGAAGATAATCTCATTCGAGTCTGTGCAATGACACTGTACTGAAGTCAGTCACTGATTACTGTGGCCAGTTATTTCCCCAGTATCCACCTTGCTCTTTATCTAGCTTACAGTTTGTGTTGTTGTCAGCTAGGTGTCCCTGGTTTTCGTCTAGACTCTTCCTAACTTTCATTTAACACACTTTAGGCATAGGAAATTGAACATGTCCTACTATGGTAGAGAGACACTAACATGGAGGGGAAGAGTAATCTCTTTTCAGATATCAAGATATCTGTGTGAAACCTTCTTTAAACCTACCCCTTTAATGGTTTTATTTCCTCATTTAGGAAAAACGTAAGCAAAGCACAGGTACCTGTCAAAAGGCAGCCTGTATGAAGAACTGTGATTATGTGCTTACTCAGGTAACGAGACAATTCACGAGAGATCAGGAGGGCAGGGTAGAATTCAAGTTTCTAACTCAGGCTTCCTGCATGCAGAGTACAATGAATTTAAATGACCCTTACAACAGATAATCCGTTTCAGAAATACTCCAGTACAGACCTTCTCACAACTGAAACTACTTCAGCCTATAGTCAGGAGTACCAGCTGCTGCCACTCCCTTTCTATGTGTTTTAGACACATCTTCTCTGTTACCTATTCTGCACTTACAGAGGCCTTTTGTATATTGCTTTGAGTACTGAAATTCTTAAATCGAAGAGCTGTGTTAAAGTGATAAGCTTGAGAAGATATTCCAAATAAACTGGTGGTACAGAAGACTATGTATAGATTATCAACACTGTCTAATAAATCCATGTAAGTATCTTAGGTTTCTGCAAGCAGGCTGTCAGTTCATCATCTTTTCAGTTGACATTATCATTGATCAAAATCTTTTATTTACAAGCTAGATCTTTTCCTCACACGCATATGCCCACAAGCATATACCCCCCCAGTTAGCAACAAGAAGAAACATCTGTAATTAGAACAAAGCATTTCAAGCTCCCTTCTCTCCCCAAAGGGCAGTTACATAAAAGCAGGAATTCCATTAGCACATCTGCGTGAGGCAGCGTTTACACCTAGGTAGTGTCACATACTGAACAGGAGAAAAACATAACGTGTACTAAAAATACATAACTTTTACTTTCCCCTCCGCAATCAATGCACAGCTCAGTTTGAGCTTTAAAACTTACTTGGAAACCAAAATAGTCAGTAAACTGAGCATTTTACCATCAGTACTCTTTTGATATTCACACAGGTGTCTCTAAAAAAAAATCTGGAAAAAAAATTAGTTTCAGGCAAATGAAAGTAGGAAAAGGGTAAACTGCATTATTCAAGTCTAGAGTACCCTGCATTCAAATGAATAATCATATATTAGGAACTAATAACTAGCTCACTTTAAAAATCCTGGTGAGGGGCAGTGCTAAAACTCTGCTTAGACAAGGATTGCCCCACTAAGCTACTTGCTGGTGGCTTCAGAGACTTTGACACGGGTTCAGACTATCAGAAACAAATGTTCTTGCCAGTCTGGGAAGCTAAGGAAGACAGAGAAGCAACAGCAGCTGCGCATACAGAAACTGGGTTCTATCAGAAGCAGGGGGAAATCAGAATGAAAATGGCTCTGTGCAGCTCAGGATATTTTTTCAGCTTTGCGGGGAAATCTCTGTAGAAAACAAGCAGTAAAACAATCTTGTGTTTATTTTTTTGTTTAACAGGATGAATGCACTAAGAACATAAGGTAGATATGCGGAAGGTTTTCTCTCTTTTATCAAACATCTCATTTAAATTCTAAAGCACAGCAGACCTTTATTAAAATTCAATTGTTACCGGGAGTTTCAGTGACAGAACTGTGACAGCTGAAGATGGGGACACTCTTCATGAGGTGGTCCAAACTACACTGAAGATTCTTGCTCTCAGAAACACAGAGTTTGATCAGATTTTCATTTTTTTCTTCCCCCCCATTGCACTGAATGTTGTGAAAGTATATTTGTGATTAGATTGGACAGTCTTTCATGCTAGGACTCCCTTCATATTCAGATCACTCAGGAACAAAACCCACAATAAGCAAGAGAAGATCCACAGACTACTCAAATAGCAGGAAAGAGGTAGACGATAGCACCTTGGGCACATAGCTGGTAAACAAAGCAGTGAGAAGCACTAAGAAAAGAGAGAATACAAAGAAGTGTATATAGCAGCGCTAAGCCCTGACAGAGCCCTTCCATCTTATTTCTCTTACTCCACAGCCTTCACCCACCTCTTTGTCTGTCTGGTTTCTAGCTCTGTTCTCCCAGGAGTCAAATTCCTGCTACCAATTAGGTTCATTAGGATATCCTACAAGGCTTTGCCATTGCCCAATTAAACTAGTTGCCTGATTTCAGGCAGAAATGCAGGTGACTCATTCTGTCTGAAGTCTCAGCAAAGATTGCAAAATGATTTCACTGTATACAGCAGAGTGTGTTAACTGCTTAGGTGCTAGACGTGGCACTGGCTCGGAAAACAATCTTCTTTTGAGAAGTAATTCCTTACTGTGTTCATGGCAACTCTTAACTTGAGTTATTTATTTATTTAGTCCCATCTTGAAAAGTAAATCACAAGTTCTTTATACCACCAACACCTGTGCTGTAAACAAAATAATAAATAAATTAGTAAATAAATAAATAAGGAATGAAAGCAGCCATAATTGCCACCTTCCCTTGTAATAGAAGTGACCACACCAGACCTTGATTTGTGCATTGCTAATGATCTGTATACTATTCCAATCACATTATATATTAACCGATGAAAGTCAAGCGTCATCCAAACTATGGTATAGAACAAAATAAATATAAATAATCCCAAAAAACAAGCCTCTTGAAACTAAAGTAAAAATCAGAGCTAAGCAAATGTGCATTAAAATTGGCATAGTACTTTTTTAAAAATAAACGTCAAAAGCACTACAAAGTGCATTTAAATGGATATATATTTCGTCATCCCATACCTGCTGGAGATTATCGTTAAAGTTTAATGATGAAAATTTCGACACCACAGGTTTCCAATGAAGCTAGAGTTTTTGAATGGAAAAAGATTTGAAAAGGCATGCTAAGAATGACAGCTTTGAGAATCCCTGTTCTGAAACATTTTGCACCTTTGTAATTTTTTTCCTGTTCAGTGAAAAATTCATAACGTCAAAGAGAATGAACACATAAGACATGATTAGACAAAATGACTGTGCTTAAACTGCAGATATAGACATGTTTTAAATTCTAATTCTTTCCACTTCTCAAGTGGAATTTTTCTTATTAGCTGAAAGTGGAAAAGATTAAGTTACTTTTAAGTAAACAGAACACCTCAGCCCTATGATAGTCACATTTAGACCAGCTTCTAGACTTTGATGAAATCTATTCTTATTGCTTTTATTCTGTCCTGTCATGAAGATCAATTCTATTGGAGAATAAGAAAACAATTGACTAAATAACCAAAATCTAGGGAAAATGTTTTTAATTCAGAATTACATGCTAACAGCTATTTCATATGCAGTCAAGCTCTGATCCAGCTCTTACTAAAATCCTGAAAAGTGAGAACCAAGAAGAAAATTCAGAGGAATTTCTATGTCTTACTTTGTTAGGTATTACCAATGACAACTTAATGTTTTATTTGTTTTACTTGATGGGAATTTCCTCAGAGTTCTAGAACAACTGTAATATATGTCAATGTGGCTAACTCTGACTCCACACTGACAAATCCAGCTTTTCCTTTAATAAAAGACAATCTGCAAAATGTTACTCCAGATGTGGAGCTGATCTTTGCCAAAACTCAAAAGTTGTGATACCAGATTTTGACAAGATGTTCAGTTTACCATCTCCCATGTCCTTGCTCTCTCTCCTGGAGCCAACTCCTTATCCATATTTCATTATCACAGTCTAATAATTACACATCCTCCTCCCAGAAAGCACGGCAATAAGGAGGACCCTGGGAACTACCAAGTAGTCAGGCTCACCTCAGTATCCAGTAAGATCATGCAACATACCCTCCTGGAAGTTATGCTGAAGCACATGAAGATGGGGATGTCATCAGAGATAGCCTACATGGCTTCACCAAGGGCAGATCATGCTTGGCTAATCTAGTGGCCTTCTATGGTGGAGTGAGGGCATCAGTGGACAAACAAAAAGCTGCAGATGTTATCACACCTGGACTTTTGTACAGCTTTTAATACTGTCCCCTACAACTTTCTTGCCACTAAATTGGAGAGGATTGGGCTTGATGGATGGACTATTTGATAGATAAGGACTTGACTGGATGGCTGCGTCGAAAGAGTTACAGTTAATAGCTCAATGTCTAAGTGGAATCCAGAAATGAGTGGTGTCCCTCAAGGGTCTGCACTGGGACCATTACAGTTTAATATCTTCATCAATGACATAGGCGATGGGATTGAGTGCACCCTCAGCAAGTTTTTGAATGACACCAAGATGAGTGGGGAAGTTGACATACCTGAGTGAAGGGATGCCACTCAGAGGGACCTCGGCAAGCTTGAGGACTGCGCCCATATGAAACTCATGAAGTTCAACAAGGTCAAGTACAAGGCCTTGTACCTGGGCTGGGGCAATCCCCGGTATCAGTACAGACTGGCGGATGAATATATTGATAGAAGCCATGCAGAGAAGGACTTGGGGGATACTGATGGATGAGAAATTGGACATCAGCTGGCAATGTACGCCTGCAGCCCGTGAAGCCAGTTGTATCCTGGGCTGCATAAAAAGAAGTATGGCCAACAGGTCAAGGGAATTGATTCTTCCCCTCTATTCTGCTCTTGGTGAAACCCCTCCTAGAGTACTGTGTCCAGTTCTGGGGTCTCTAGCAGAAGAAAGACATGGACCTGTTAGAGTGGGTCCAGAGGAGGGTCACAAAAGTGGTCAGAGGGTTGTAATACCTCTTGCATGAAGAAAGGCTGAGACTGTTGGGATTGTTCAGCCTGGAGAAGAGCAGGCTCCAGAGAAGAGCAAGTTCTTCTCTGAATAAGAGCAGTCTTTAAGCTTATAAAATGGGCTTTAAGAAAAAGATAGGAAAGATGGAGAGAGACTTTTTACCAGGGCCTGTAGCAACAGAACAAGGGGCAATGGTTTTAACTGAAAAAGGGTAGATTTAGTTTAGATGTGAGGAAGAAATTCTTTACTATGAGAATAGTGAGATATAGGAAAAAGTTGCTTAGACAAGCTGTGGATGCCCCATCATTGGAAGTGTTCACAGTCACTTGAATGGTGCTTTGAGCAATCTGAACTAGTGAAAGATGTCCCTGCCTGTGGCAGGGGACGTTGGACTAAACGATCTTTAAAGGTCCCTTCCAACCCAAACCATTCTATGGTTCTATGATTCTATGATCTGGCCGCACTGTTTTCCATCACCCAAGAGACATTACACAAGTTTCTCCTCACCCAAAAATCATCAAGCCACTACACTAGATATTGATCAGCAAAGTTTCCCTCAAGACCTTTTACTCACTCAGTCTGCTTAAGAGGTATGAAGGATTTGTGCAGTCAAAATAAAATTGAAAAAAATACTGTTTTTCAACTTAGAAAATTTGTCGTTTATGATTAAAGGTATGGGTTCTGATTTATGCTTTTTTAACTGTTCATGCATTTTATATTTGTAATTGAACGTAAAAAAAACCCCAAAACTCAAATCCCCTAATACAGAACAAACAAAAATAAGGAAAACTAAAACTATCCAGAGAGTCACATTCTTCATTTCTACCCCTTGTTATTTTTTTTTCCCTTTCTACAAAATACTAAATACTGAATACAAAGGATGGTCAGCGCTGCGATCAGTAAGGTCTTCATATTTCTAAATAAGTGTTATACTCAACGTGTAAGTGAAAATGGCAACCGACATTCCAGTTGGATGACTTCTCCTCTGCCTGTGTTTGGAAAGAAAATAGTGATCCCTGATTAGTTACCATGAACCACTATGCTCAGGAGAGAATGTCACCATCTGCATTCAGGTGGTTAAAAGCTCCTGTCAATAGGTCAGACTAGGGTGACCAAGCTATGAAGCAGAGTGGGAAGTCACATTTAATTTTTCCCGTTGCCTAAAATGTAGAATTTTGGTGACCTTTGTGAGGTGCATAATCTTCCCTGCATCCTGGGAGAAGAGTTAAAGGCATTTAATGCTGGGTTTCAAATTCAAACTGAAGACCAAGTGCCTAAAAATTAAGAGCTGTGGCAACTTACATGAAAATAACAAACTCTTTCATTAGCATCTCCGTTAGCTTATTCTGCGCCATCCACTCTGGAAAGGATGGCTTACAGGACCAGTGTGACAGCGGTTGGTGCCAGTCCCCTGGCATTTGATATACTGTATGGCTAACTCGATGTCCTGGGGGACTGGACAAATATTATAATGTCAGGAGATTTGAGGACCTTCCTAGTGCTGTTTACAATATGATAGAAGACGCAGATGTTAGCACTGCCCAGTGTCATGACTTCTGTCTATCAATGTCTTGATGTCAGGTTATTTCTGCCTGAAATATTCCAGTAAGTTCTCATTACCTTCTCACAAATAGAGAGCCTCGTTCTGAAAAATGCTGAGTGCCTTCAATCCCTCAAGTTCAGTTTCAGTCAAGTTCAGAAAATACTAAACTTTTCTAGGATACCTGGGTTCAGTGAATCAGAGCAATTCTCTATCCGTAACAATATACAGTGACAGATAGCATAAATTTGATTAGAAGATCCTTGTCTGACAGCATTGTTCAACGGATATGCTGAAGATGTACGGGAGATTTTACAGACACATTCATTCAAAACACAAGATTCAGTAAACAAATAATAGACTATTCAGCTGTACTGAAGTTTGTGCAAAATGGATGTGTTGTGTGCTTGGAAATTAAATAGATATCCACATTGTATTTTCAAGAGCAATTTACAAACAGTGTACATGAGTATTAGCATGAAAAATCGGATTGTGTTCATTTTGAAGAAGACTTTTCTCCAGTTGGAGATACTGTATTAACTAATAGTTGTAGCAGCAGAAAGTTGTTTGATTAAATAGTCAAATGCAGAAGCAAACAGAGCTCAGTCTTTTAGCCCCACTCACTGAGTTTCATGATTTACCCACCGTAAAGACATCGAATGAGTTTATCAAAACTCTTCTGCTGAAACAACAAATATAGCCATACTAACATCCTCTGTGGGCACACAGGTTCTTTAAAAGCCTTTTATTACAATGAGTGTAATATTGTGAGTCTGCTTATGGCCAACATACTAGAAATTCACGTTGTAAAATGATAGAAGAAATGTGGGTTTACCTTTATTATGTGTTAGGAAACCTATATATATTTTGCTCAGTGACTTCTTAGCTTTCACATTTTAACAACTGGAATTAAAGATCTATGTAGCTGCTGTTCTAATATCCAGCTAATAGCTTTCATTAAAAAAAGAAAAAATAATCTTTATTTTCCTCTTACACAATGTCAGTATCTCAGCAACCTAAAAAATATCACTTCTCTTGAATAAGAAGGTTCAACTGAAATATAGTGGAATGTTAAGGTTTCTACTAAAATATTAACAGCAATAAAACTGGTCTTGTTAATGTCTAACTATAGGTTTAAACTATTGGTTCCTAAACTGTGGCTGGTTGGCTTTGGCTATTTTAAGAACTGCAGACTGAATTATCTAAATTAAGGGACACCAACTTATCTACCTTTGGCTCATTAAAAAACATTCTAATTCAAACCTTCCAAGCAAAAAGCAATAAATGTTGTTTTTCCAGCTTTTTTATTATTACTATTAGTTCATTTTACCTGCAGGGTATCTATAAATGAAGTAGTTTTTAATACTGCTGTAGGATTTTTTTTCTGTTCTCCAATCTAGCAGCCTGAATCTGACCTTCTCACTCATGAGAGCACCAAAATCCACTACTTCTCCCAGTGAGCTGTTTAGGAATACCATGACTTGCACAGTAAAAAATGTTCAATATCCACAACAGTGTCAGAAAAAGGGATCATGAAGAGAAACTTTTAAAATATAACAGCATTATCATGTAAAAGTCTTTGATTTTCTTATGTCATGAAAATTTAGTTTGGAATGAGTAAACCCCTTATTACAGACAGAACTTTCTGGATTAAAGAGTTACACACATGAACTGCCCGACTGGTTTCATGTTTACAATTTCAACCAGGGCAGGGTATGCTAGAGTATGGTTCACTATCGATGTGAACATTTTTGTGACATGCCAGTGGCAGAACATGGTGAGAAAAAAGAAGGGCTTTATCCAAGGATCTAACATTTTAGGTATGATTCTTCCGTAAGATGAATGTATGTAGCAGATCTTCTCCCTTATACTCTGTTCTTGTCAGAAAAAGCAAGAGTCTGTCACTAAGATTTCAAAGTGTCAGAGCAAACTTAAAGGCAAAGGTCCACACTGGAGATCTGAAAGAATACTGCCTATAGCATTTATTTTGCCACACAGAATGAAGATGCATAAGTTTCCAGTTTCTTGTTTGTTTTTTTTTTAATTATTCTGTGAATTAAAATACTTAGCTACATTTAGTCTACTGGTGATTAGCTTTACTTTCACTTTCTGCTTTATTAACTAAAAGGTTATGTTTTTAAAAGAGCTTAGGTGACATATTTTTTAAGAAAGACTTCATCTGTGTTTTGATTTAAAGGCAGTTTTTATTATCTGGAGGTTTGGGTATTTCTTTTTGTTAAAATCCCACATTTATTTTGAGATTTTCTTCACAGTCAATTTACTGGAAAGTTCATTGTGTGCAACACAGTAGAACTAAACTATCCATTTTCATTCTTTCCTATTACCCTGCTTGTCCAAAACAGTAGAAAAGATGGGTCCCATGACTTGTTTTTCTGTCTACAGAAAAAAACTAGGGAAACACGAACCTCTACTTAGAACAAGATATATTTTGTAATTTTCCTGAACCCAGGACATAGATTATAATTCTGTAGAAGAAAAGAACTACTTACCCTTCTGATGGTGAGAATGTTTTTCTCCCCTGTAGCAAGTAATGGGGATGCAAAGACCATTGTTCAGGAGAACCATGCCCTGTGATCCTGATGTGCACCACGACTTGAACAGCACAAGATTGTGGCAACCTGGACATGGCCTGCATAGCTGAGGCTTAGGAACACTTGAGGGTAGTCACCTGCCAGCTAAGTTGCTTTGATCCCAAGTATGTTGAAGTTGGCAAATTGGCATGATGAAATGTATAATAAAATAAATTTCTGATGTGAGAAACCATTGTAGAGACTTTAAATGCAAACAATATAGCAAAAAGATCCTGTAGAAAAATCAAAAATAATGTTACTGATTTTCTCTAGTATTGATCTCTTCCAGTGATCTACTCTGTAGACTTATTTCATTGGAAATATGCAAGACATGGAACATTTCATTGTGTTTGGGCACTGACTAGGAAATTACTTTTGCAGATGACTTAGCTATTAATGAAGTGAAGGTGAGAATAGAGCTATGCAAGTAAGTTCTCTGCAGCCTTTGTCTCCAATATAATTATCAGAAGGGAAAAGGTGATAATATATGATAGCACAGATCATCACTAATATTTACACAAAGGGCTGGATTTGCAAAACCACATCTACCTAAACATCTCGGAGGGGTGGAAAAGAAGTACAGCATTATTATTATTATTATTATTGTTATTATTTTTATTATTGTTATTATTGTTATTATTGTTATTATTGTTATTATTGTTATTATTGTCAGAGGCTACTAACAAAATATGAAAGAGAAAGAGAAAAAAGGTATCAAGCAATCCTTAAAAAATAACACAGAGGGTGAAATTCCTTAGAGTGTTAATAAGGAAAAAAAAAGGAAAAAAGTTGTTCAAATTAGTGAGGCTACACATACAAATATCAAAACTTATAGGTCGAGTAGTAACAATTCTTCTGTTGGAGAGAATGACCTCTGCCTGAAATTCCACTGTTGCTGCTTTCAGCAATTACTCCTCCAAAATGCTACCAGTACTACAGGATCAGCACGTGGATTGAGACTGACAGGATAGTTTTACCAGCATGAGAGAGGAGTCACAGTTAAATGGACACTGCTAAAATGAGCTCCTTTTATTTAAGTTTGAGAAATAGAGACCAATAGATGAGCAGCCAGGTCCAGTTTTACAAACATATCTGGGGGGGCACTGTCAGGCTGTATGCTGGTTTAAACAGTTTGTTGCTGTTTCTACTAAAGTTAATCTAGCATGCCCTAAGTAGAGATGGTCCAAAAATGCTGAAGGAGATGCAGTTTCAGACTGTTTTTACGCTAAAGCATTAGATTCTTTTTCATTTTATAGTCATCTCCTACCCTAATAAAATACTTTTAGCAGTCTGCCTCTCTTCGGTCAGATATATCTACCTTGTGCCTGTGTAACCAGTATAGGTATAAAGCCCACAGCCATGAAAGGGAAGTAATTCACAAGCTCTCACTGTTTAACACAATTGGTACTAGCTGTTAAGGGAGAAAAGTAAAAGGGAACATGCACATACTGAAAGATCAGAACTAAGGTGGAAAAACTTCAGGTGAAAATATGAGTTTTCAGTCAAAAGATCTTTTTTGAAGAATTAGATAGACTTCAGTTAGCATATTGCATTGATCTGTACACGGAGAATTGTTTCAGAGAAATGTGTATAAGTGCCAACGTATTTCTTGGTTTTAAAGAAACACTTTCAGGGCTTTCCATTTGGGAAGTTTTAAAAGGAAATATGTTCTGACTGCACTGAAGAAAGTTGAGAAAATAACTCAGAAATCCAATATTTAATTCTACATCCAAATATTTTTGTTCCATTTCTTTCAGATCATCTACCATGTTAAGAAGCTAACTATTTACATAGAACTATTCAGGTCACTTCAAACTTTGCCTGAGACTCCTAAAAAAAATCCATCCATAGAAATAAAATTTTCGTGTGAGAATTTTCAAAGAGCTTCTCTCCCATGAATTTGTTCAGATGTTTCCCCTATTTGTGAAGTCTAGATTTGGAGTACTCACACTTAAATTCCCACAGGACAACTTACTGAATCAGGAGGCTGTCCTCCACTCTTGAGGATGGAAGTTCTCCAGTAAAGTGACTGCAGACAACTGCAGGGCTGCTGGAAAAAACTGTCACCAGGATCGGACCACTGCTATCAAAAGCAGCTGATCCAGCCCACTACTACTTTCGGCCTGCATCAGAGGAGCCCTTGGGAAAGAGAGCAGGCTGCCTGTGTTTTCCTAATGTGACAGCTGACTTCTGCCCATATGAATGTTTAAATATGCGGTTATTTTTTCCCCAAATGCACTTCACATTCATTTCACTGCTGCAAGTACAGACAGCAGTACATGCACGTGAACAGGTAACATGTCTGCTCATAGACCTGGGAAGAAGCAGCAGAAGACTTACGAAAGACTGATATGACTGCTGTAACAAGAAGCTTGGATATTGTAGCTCACCCATAGCAGGAATTTTAAAAAACTTAAGTATGACTTATGGATTATATTGTTGGTGGATAAGGGAAGAGCAAGTGATGTCATCTACTTGGACTCGAGCAAAGCATTTGACAGTTTCATGCGCAACATCCTTGCCTCTAACTTGGAGAGACATGGATTTGACAGGTGGACCACTTGGTGGATAAGGAATTGGCTGAATGGTTGCTCTCAAAGACTAGTGGTCAACTGCTTGATGTCCAAGTGGAGAACAGTGATGAGTGGTGCTCCTCATGGGTTGGTATTCGAACCAGCACTGTTTAACATCTTTGTCAGCAACCTGGACAGTGGGACTGAGTGCACCCTCAGCAGCTTTGCCAATGACACCACTCTGTGTGATGCGGTCAACACACTAGAAGGAAGGGATGCCATTCAGAGGGACCTTGACAGGCTTGAGAGGTGGGCCTGTGCAAACCTCATGAAGTTCAATAAGGCCAGGTACAAGGTCCTACATATGGGTCAGGGCAATCCCAAGCACAAATACAGGCTAGGAGGAGAATGGATTGAGAGCAGCCCTGAGGAGAAGGACTTGCGTGTGCTGGTTGACAAGAAGCTCAACATGACCAGGCAGTTTGCGTTCACAGCCCAGAAGCCCAACAGAATCCTGGGCTGCATCTAAAGAAGCATGGCAAACAGTTCGAGGGAGGTGATCTTGCCCATTTACTGTGCTCTGGTGAGACCCCACCTGGAGTATTGTGTCCAGCCATGGAGGCCCCAGTACAAGAAAGAGGTGAATGTGTAGGAGTGGGTCTACAACAGGGCCATAAAAATGATCTAAGGGATGGAACACCTCTTGTAGGAGGAAAGGCTGAGAGAGTTGGGGTTGTTCAGCCTGGAGAAGAGAAGGCTCTGGGGACACCTTCTAGCAGCCTTCCAGTACCTGAAAGGGGCCTACAAGAAAGATGGAGAGGAACTTTTTACAAGTGCATGTACTGATAGGACAAGGGTTAATGGCTTTAAACTGAACATGAGTTCATTTAGGCTAGATATAAGGAAGAAATTCTTTGCTATGAGGGCTGTGAGGCACTGGAACAGGTTTCCCAGAGAAGTTGTGGAGTGTTCAAGGTCAAGTTGGATGGGGCTTTGAGGAACTTGGTCTAGTGTCCCTGCCCATGGCAGGGGGGTTGGAACTAGATGACCTTTAAGGTTCTTTTCAACACAAACCATTCTATGATTCTATATCCCTTCTAGCGGTGCCAATAACGTCTGTTATGGAACAGATTCCTATGCACAAAGCTACAGAGAAAAGTTTGGACAAAACACTGGCTCCAATTTGTCTGTTTAATGTAAGTATCCAGAAATAGGTGACTAATGAGAATATTCACAGAAAGTAAGACTTGTTTACAATACTGGATGAGTTAGTCAAATAAATTATATGATGAAGAACGCTCTGACTGGCTTCACTACCAACTCTCTTCCACAGTCTTTTGTGCCCTTCTCCAAAGGAAGTGAGCTGCACACTGCTAACAAGGCTCATCAGCATTCCTGCCAACATCGCCGTCTCCAGCCTCACCAATCCTTATTAACGGAGCTCTAGGGCAGGTTGGCACCTCAGCTCGATCATGCATGTGGTCACTTCTCCTTGCCATAGCATCATAATAAAGTCCCAAACTGGAACAGCATCTTTTAACTGTACTCTACAGCCTTTATTTAAATGCCTTTTAATGTAAATTCACTGCTCATAAAACTGAAGGAATGACTGTTCTGCCAGCCTCTGGGCATCATTTCGGAAGATGAAGTGCAGGCTTATCTGCATAACTACAAGTGCATCATCTCTGGCTGTGGCCCTGTAACCCCATCTCCAGTCTCTTAATCATAATTATCCCAGCAGTTCCAGATCCTGCAAATGTTTTATGAACAGGGGCAAATGCCCATTAGGGTCCAAACAGAATTTTCCACTTGTGACCTAATTACAGTTTAGATTTACTGTGTTTCCTATGAACTGCCACTTGAGGTGATTTGCACTGCCCGGTGAGTCATAGCACTGCCAGTGGGAAGAACTGGAGAGAGACGAGGATGTTATCATGACTTAACACCCAAGAAGTGCAAGCAGGCTTCAAATTCCTGATCCCTCAATCAGCAATGGAGCCTGAAGCCCTCGAGAGAGTGCAGGAGTGTACTGATGACTCAGTAGTTTAACAGTGTGGTCTCTTCTGCGCCAAAAGCTGAGTCAATTTTACACAAAGTAAATGAGTCTCCCTTCTTTCCTTGTCACTTCAGCTGCCTCCCACTTTCTCATTTCATAGCAACTAGGAAACAGACTCAGGGCATATAACCATCAGCAGCCACTGCTGAGGGACAAAGAAAGAAAAAGAAGACAGGCAAGACAAAGAGAGATGGGGAAACAATAAATGTATGCAGGAGGCAATGTAGTTTTCAGCCATGCTTCATTTCCGTACATCCGTCGTTCAGCCACAGACTTGCTGCTACCACACACAGCCCTGATGTTATCCCAGAATTTATTACTATAAAGTAACACGACTAAAATTGGCAAGCAGGAAGCAAAGCAGTTCACTTATCTGAGACTTATTTAATGTTACACTGGACTTTAAAAAATGTATGGTACAGAAGCTGTATCCACATGAGAGAATTTTCGAATTTAGGTGCATTTGTGGGAACCCTCATGACGTCATGGTTGCAGCAGCTCCTGCCAGTTTTTCTGAATTACAAGGTAGGACTGTCCCACTTGACAGGCTGAGAATGAGGCTGGCAGTAGGAAGAACTAATGGGAAGTCTTCCCAATAAAGAAGAACCAGTATATCATATCACAGGTCAAAAGTTGTTGCAAAAATAATAATCTGCCTAGATAGACCCAAAAGACAAGGGCCACTAAATTCAGCTAATAGAGTATTCCTTGAACAGTGAAAACAGCTGAAAGACAAAAATATGAGCAATGCCAGAGGGATCCTGCTGGTGACAACTGAGTAACACCACAATAATCCAGTCTTCACATTTCTTATATGGATCAATGCACTGGAGAAATATGACACAACACAGAAGTTATTGTTCATTTGCTAATCATAACTGCTAATAAGAACAATTCATATATTTAATTAAGTTCTATGTAATGATTTATGTTAATTAATATATAACTACCTATATTAATTATATGTCAGCATTATATAAAAATAGAAATTAATGGTGAAATAGTAACATTTCAAAAAATTAAAACCAACAATGAACAGGTTAGGTTATTAATCAATAAAAATAACAAAGATCTTACAGAGAAAATATAGGTATAAAAATTAGCTTAGAATAATATGCCCAATGCCACACTCAAATACCCAAGTCACATGGGTCTTCAGAGGACTCACATCAGCCCCACATAATGCAGTGCTTGGAGGCTCAGAGTTTATGCACACAGAAGTCTGGTCCTGGGGCTGTCTTCAGCAGGCAATGGACATGCACCCTTGAGGGCTGAGAGGCCCCATGTCTTCTGCCTGCTTTCCACAAAAATAGATGCCTTCTATGCTAGTGATTACATCTTGACTTCTGTCCTGCATAATCAGTCTCATCATACTGAAGAAGATTCAGCTGTCATTTAATGGAAAAAGCTTTCAAATGATAGATGGCAAGGAATGAAAAACAAGGGCAAGAAGGCTGAAATACTGTTATTTAATCAACGTGTAAATGCTAGCTTTCAGCATTCCTTAATGCCACTTTGGCCTTTTTTTTTTTTTAAGTCAGGCCTTCTCATTATTCCAGTACTACCTAGAACATGCACTTTCATCTCTTTATCTGTGCCTATTAGGCCGACATCGAAACTGTCTCTCTCTCAGGTAATATACCTGAAGGTATGCACGTAATCACATCTTTCACAGGCTTTGCCCCTGGCCAGTGTATCAGACAACTTAGTAACTCCCAATTTTTCATTCAAAAACATCATTTTAACTGACCTTGAAAATATAGAGGAACTGAAAAAATTACATGCACTTTCTTCTGTATTTTTATCTGAGATAAAAAAGAAGGGCTAAATTTTATTTCTCAAGATGCAATGCTGTAATTAATTAAGGTAACTAAAAACAAAAAAAAGAGAATGAGCAAGGGAAATTAAATATTTCATTATTGTGAATAACAGAACAATTTCCTCAGTAGTCCTTGCATTAATATTGTTGCTGCTAGTAGAATCAGTAGAAAATTCCATTACTTTTATGTTTGCTCACTTACCCAAAATAATTAAATTACAAAATAATGCAGCTTTTTATTTTTAAAACTCAAGCACACATTATGACTGTTTCGGTTTCGGCTGCCGCCGGCAACAAAAGC
>Ga0065711_1028305_pt1 | contig 42081 bp, 16 predicted proteins | sample Hoacrofraction12_FD_59098 | JGI IMG/M metagenome (GOLD analysis project Ga0065711, IMG submission 59098) | Hoatzin crop microbial communities from Cojedes, Venezuela - Epithelial fraction 12 v2 (version 2) | ecosystem: Host-associated > Birds > Digestive system > Esophagus > Crop | place...
AGTGCCCAGCGACAGGACAAGGGGCAACGGGCACAAACTGAAGCACAGGAAGTTCCGTCTGAACATGAGGAAGAATTTCTTCCCTCTGAGGGTGACGGAGCACTGGAACAGGCTGCCCAGGGAGATTGTGGAGTCTCCTTCTTGGGAGATATTCAAGACCCACCTGGACAAGTTCCTCTACAGCCTACTGTAGGTGACCCTGCTTCGGCAGGAGGGTTGGAAGATGACCCATGGAGGTCCCTTCCAACCCCTACCGTTCTGTGATTCTGTGATTCTGTGATCCTGTGATTCTGTGCGTCTGGTTCTAAATCTGCTACAGAGACTTCCTTGTGACTCAGTCAAGTCACCTGAACACTAAATATAAGAGAAGGATAGTATTTCTCTGCCTTCAAGGACCATTTAGACACTAAGATCTGTTAACATTTTTAACACTTCAGACACCAAGTGACCCTAAGATGTGCCTTCATGCTGAAAAGCTTGATTAATTTTCCCAACTGTACCAGCTGGCATAATAAAAATACTATGTCAGCCTGCAAATTTGTCCTGCTTGTTTCCTTAGACCACCCCAGCCACAGCAAAGTAACTGTATCTATAGTGTAACTGAAGTAGGTATTTATTATAGGAAATAGAGAGGCATACACCAAGGACTAAGGGCCACTCAGAAAGTGCACTCTGTATTTGTCTGAGATGAGAGCCATGTAGAAAAGCATTCTGCAATGCTGTTAATGTTCTAATAAAACACTCCAGTTGCCTGAATAAAGCCAGATCCTAAGGTGATGAGCATAGTGTAAATACTTAGATACAAAGAAGAGAAAGAAAAATCAATTTTTTAATGTGCTATCAAAAAAAGTTTTAAAGAAAAAAAAACACCCCACAATAAAAAATATATAGTAGCAGAAGTAGTAATCTACTGCCATGGGCCAGAATGAATATTACAGAAAAGGCCCTTCCCACTAAGAAGAGTCTTTTCTAGGGATTTGTTCCACCTGAATCCTTGGAGCATGACTCTCTTAGGACAAAGTCTGCCATGATAGATAGGAAGAGCTCGAAATTGCAGAAGACGGTACATGGGAAGAAGAAGGGAAACTGGGGAGACAGCTATACTACCGTCACCTTCTTTTAACACAAAGAAAGTAAAAGCAGGTCAGTGAGGATATACCAAAGATAAAGGAATATCAGATACCAGGAAACACAGGGGTAAAAACACCCCCAAGCATCGATGACTGGATAGGCAATAAATTGAAGCAAATACTGTACTTAACCTAGCTAGGAAAGCAGGTTAGGTGAGGCAGCAATAACAGATGCAACAAAGCAACCTGCATGCAAAGACAGAAGAATTAGGCTTATTGGTGCATGACATGAAATAGGATATTAGAGGGATAACAGAAACATAATAGAATACTAATTGCAACTGGAGTGCAAGTACTGCAGAGTGCCCACTGTGAAAGGCACCCAGAAGGAACTGTAAAGATAATGTGGTAGCATTATGTATTAAGAATAGGGCTGGCAGTAAAGAAATGCTAATTAAGAGTATGGATGAGAGACCATCAGTGTCAAATGTGTTAGGGAAGGATTCTGAAAGAGACTGTAGTGAAAAAGGGATTGGGCTTTACAATGAACGTAGGACTTGAGATTGCTGTAGTATCACAAGAGAGATAAGCTACCAGGTGATTGTATCATTATGTGAGACTTTGAATTTCACAGTCATAGACTGGAGAGCAGTGTTACATTCACAGTAGAATCCAGTAATTTCTCAGAGTGGAAGCTGAAAAACCTCCTTTTCCAATCATAGAATCATAGAATCATTAAGGTTGGAAGAGACCTCTAAGATCATCAAGTCCAACCATCAACCCAACACCACCATGCCTGCTAAATCATGTCCTGAAGTGCCACATCTACCCTTTTTTTTTGAACACCTCCAGGGATGGTGACTCCACCATTTCTTTGGGGAGCCTATTCCAATGCCTGATCACTCTTTCAGTAAAGAAATTGTTCCTAATATCCAATCTAAACCTCCCCTGATGCAACTTGAGGTCATTGCCTCTCACCCTATCACTAGTTACTTGGGTTAAGAGACCAACACCTGCCTCACTACAACCTCCTTTCAGGTATTGGTAGAGAGTGATAAGGTCTCCCCTCAGCCTCCTCCTCTCCAGACTGAACAATCCCAGTTTCCTCAGCCTCTCCTCATAAGATTTGTGCTCTAGACCCTTCACCAGCCTTGTTGCTCTTCTCTGGACACACTCCAGACACTCAATGTCCTTCTTGTAGTGAGGAGCCCAAAACTGAACACAGTACTCCAGGTGCGGCCTCACCAGTGCCGAGTACAGGGGCACGATCACCTCCCTCCTCCTGCTGGCCACCCGATTCCTGATACAAGCCAGGATGCTGTTGGCCTTCTTGGCCACCCAGGCACACTGCTGGCTCATGTTCAGCCAGCTATTGACCAGTACCCCCAGGTCCTTTTCCGCCAGTCAGCTCTTCAGCCATTCTTCACCAAGCGTTGCATGGGGTTGTTGTTACCCAAGAGCAGGACCCAACATTTGACCTTGTTCAACCTCATACAAATGACCTCTGCCCATCCATCCAGCCTGTCCAGATCCCTCTGCAGAACCTTCCTACCATCAAGCAGATTGACACTCCCGCCCAGCCTGGTGCTATCTGCAAATGTCCTGCGAGAGCACTCAATCCCCTCATCCAGATCACTGATAAAGGTATTAAAGAAGACCGGACCCAAAACTGAGCCCTGGGGAGCACCACTCATGACCAGCCACCAACTGGATTTAACTCTGTTCACCACCACTCTCTGTGCGCGGCCATCCAGCCATTTTCTTACCCAGTGAAGTGTACTCCCATGCAAACCATGAGTAGCTGTTTTTTCTAGGAGGATACTGTGGGAAACGGTGTCAAAGGCCTTACTAAAGTCCAGGTAGATAACATCCACAGCCTTTCCCTCCTCCACTAGGCAGGTCACCAAGGAGCCATGGAACTCCTACGAGATTATAGTGTTTTAAGTTGGTGGTGGACAAGTAACAAAGATATTATAGAGAAAGTAGTAGAGAAAATAATATGCTATCAAGTGATGACAGTACTGACCAAATTTCAATTCAAATGAAACGACAGTGTGTACAAAGACAAGTTGGTAGTTAAGGCTTTTAACTGTAAAAGGGCAAATTACATCATAGCGAATCATTCTGAAGAGCAAAGGCACTGAAATGGGGTTGAGTGCAGGTGTGAAATTCGTATTCTTAGGCAAGAGAACTCCAGATCTCTCTGGACTAATAATTCTAGTAAATAGGCCATTGAGATTTGCCAAAGAATGTTCAAGAATCAGAACAGATTTACTCAGAAAAAGAAAACAGAATTTGGAGCACTGGAAGTGAAAGATCAGAATATGAATTGTGAGTACATGGTTAATTTAGACCTTAGAAATTGTAAGAAAGAACTAAAGGTTTTCCAGACAAATGAATAAAGAACTAGAAAAAAAGTAAGGATGCTATTTAAAGCTATTTTAAGGATGGCCCCCAAAACAATGCTTTGTCTCTGTCTCTGAAGACAAGCAGGTGGAACAGAGATTTATGGTGGAACAGGATAATGGAAAGTGGAAATGGCCCCACAGATGTTGGCTCAGAACTCATCAAGATGATATGCCCATCTGAATTTAGGGTAGTAAGTGTCAGTCGCAAAAAGGTGCTAAAGGGCAAACCTAGCAACCACAGACCAGCTATTCTGATGTGCAAGATTTTAGGGAAAATGAAAGACATGGCGAGTAATAGAAGATGTCCTAAAATACAATATCAACTCACTAAAGGGGACTAAGTTTCATCCTTCTTCAATAACTGATTTTTTTTAGCCAAGGAAAGCATAGTAATGCAGCAGCCTACCTGTTCTTCAGCAGAATATTTCACATAATTGTTAGGTATTCTGTGAGATGAGAATTAGTACAAGGAACTGGCCAAAGGGCAGACAGTGATAGATTATGCCGAAAGGGAAACTAGCACTCAAGAGTGAGATTCCAAGTTATGTTCCTTAACTACTTTTATCAGTGATCAAGAAGTTGACGTGCACTAATTACATTTGTTGAAGGTACAAAATTGGGAAGGATACACCTGTATCAATAGGGCAAATTCAGTAGGAATCTGGTTAACTTGATTCCCGCAATAATAGGGTGGGATTATATGAACTAGATCAAAATCCAAGGTGATGCGCTTGAGAATAACAAGAATGGTTGCTACCCATTGAAAATGGGAAGAAAAAAAGAAAAAAAAAATGGATTTGTATTGTATTTGTCAGTCACAGGATGTCTCTGAGCCATTGGTGTGAAAAAAAAAAAGAAATCGTATACTAGGCAGCAGCAGGAGAAGTATTTCCAGTAGAGAGGGGGAAGTACTGATGCACCGTAATGTGTTGCCTGGAATCACCATGCACATTTTTGGTCACCTACATTCAAGAAAGAAAAATTCATACAAAGAAGTGCAGAAAAGTGGTGCATCACAGTACAACAAGAAAAGAGAGCTTACCATACTGGAGTGAGGGGCTTTTGCTGGGTTTGGCCAGGCAAACAAAAACAGCCTTGGAGGAGATAGGATTACTGCCTATAAATGCATTGAGATGGTAAAACCAAGGAGCAGAAAGCTGTTTAGCTGAAAGGACAATGTTGACACACACATAAAAGCCCCAGAACAAATTTATGCTAGAAATTAAAAAAGGGGCTACTATTTACCAGTGTAGTTTGTAGTAGTCAAAATCCTGTGTTTTTTAAAGATGGAGCTTGATTAATGTAAGAAGAGAATCATGTAGGTTGCCAGAAATATCAAAGAACTGTATATGTAACCCAGGAAGTCCCTCCCAGCTTATCCCTGTCTTTCCTAAATTTCTAAAATGAGTAAATTTTGTGCTTGGAAAGTGGTCATTGGACCTGAGGAAAAACGTTATTAAGAGCTCAATTTAGCTGAGCTTAGTTTAACCCACAACACACACACACCAGTCTAAAACTTTCTTATGATATTCTGGAGAAGACACACACTGAAATTTCTCTGTGCAGGGTTGAAGTCAGAAGAATTACTCCATTAGAAACCACACTTTCCGGCTGCACATCCCTTCGTGTGCAGATGGAGTGCAGAGCACTGTTTCCTAGCAACTACTAAGGACCACTGGCTTTACAAATCAATCTCTGCCAGGATATCATAGAAACCACGATAAATGGGAAACATTTAGTAGTCAGAAGGCTTTCTACTTCCTCCACTTTCTGGTCTGCACAGAAAAGTCTTTTCAAGAAGTAGATAATAACAGCATTCCTTCATAAGTAAACTGAATTCAAATCCTTGTTCAGGTAGCTTGTTTTTCAGCTTCCCTGGGGCACATGTCCTCCTGGTCCTTCTTTAAGATGTCAGTTACCGAGCTTTCTCGAAAACAAAATTATGTGGAACTTGATTTGAAAAAAAAAAAATTAAATGCAGATAACGAAGGAATGAATAGCATGGGGAAAAAACTCTGAAGACCCCTGGGAAGAAGGGGAGTGATAACAGTCAGTCAAAGCACGCGGATGTAACTCTTCCATTCTATGCAGTAAATTAGCTTCCAATGTCATGTCCATCTCTAAAATTTAAACAATACCTGATTGACAGCCACCTTCAGTTCATTTGGTTTTTCACTTCTAAGAATTTCTACTCAATTCGCTGTTCCCTCATCCTTCCCATTTTGCAAGATTCCAGCATCTTCTGATGCAGCTAACAGGCTGAACTGGGAGCTTCCATGTTGTTAGTGCACCGGAAAATCCCATTTTCCTTTTGTGTAAAGCGCAGAAGAGCCACTCCCTGTCCAGCAGCACTTTCATCAGGGTTTTGTTTCAGAAATACACCAGAGGTTTTGTCACTCTGGTAACATTGGGGTTAGAAAATGAAAGTGCTAAGAAGCTCCCCATAATATGTAAGAGGAGAAAAAGACTCTCCTAGTGCATTTAACAATAAATATTACTGAAGGGCTCATTAAATAAGAAATTAATATTTTAGTCTATAATGTGATTGTTATATTGTCAACAGCCTGATGGCACAATCTAGTTTCATCTTTGAGAACAGTATTGATTATTTAATTTCTAGCACAGAGTGGTGTCTGTTGTGAACTCACAGCATCAGTCTGAGAATGCTCTGTCATTTTTTTCATGAACACCAGCAGAACAGGAGCAGTAGGTGAGGTAAAGGTTAGTTTCAGAAAGGGAGTACTTGAGATGCTAAACGTGACCAATCTGATGCTTAGACTGTGAGCTCTTTTAAAGTGGGAAATTGCTTATATATCACAGAAAAGAAGCCGTGCACGTTAGTGGTCCCATATAAATAGAGAGAAGTCAGTCTGATTCTGAGCTGGAAGTAAAATTAGGAAGGGCTAACATTTTGCTGTTCATTTTTCTCCTCTCTTTTTAGAAACATTTTAGAAACTTCTTTTGTATGGAACTAATTCTGTTTCTGTTGTAATCAGTGATGCATTGTTGTAGACTCACAAGATATTTCCTCTTTTACTTGTACTGTTTATAATTTCAGCTGAATCACTCTTTTCAGAGATGGATCTGTGTTACACTGGTGTCTCAGATTATTCTTTGCCTTTTTTGTTGTTGAGTTCTTCTGAGGAAGATATGTTTATATCCCCATTGTTCAATCAACAAAGTATGCAATTACTAATCTTTGGTCTTCTGGTATGTTTCACAAATCTTTTCAGTGTATGATTTACCACCTGTGGCTTTTCTTCGTTTCCGAAAAATGCTATTATCTTAAATTGCCTATTTCTAATTTCGGTGGGTTTAATTGCTTGGATACACAAGGGTCTGTGTTGGCTGCTGTTGTTTTCCGGACATGTTCAGAAAAAATGGGTATCTGTGTACAGATGTCTCTAGAAGGGGCAGGAATTTTACTGCACATTTCTCCTTAATAGCAATGGATGTCAGCAGGTTTATGACAACATTCCTGGAATGATTGCCCTCCTGAGAAGAATTTCCACTCCAGACCATCTCTATGGGAGATCTCTATGAAGATGCTGCCCTGCCATATCTTTCCTGCTTGATGCTCTGTTTGAAATGAGTGGTGCCACTGGAAAATGCTATCTTGAGCCAAGTGCGCTGCTGCTGGTTTCAGAGAAGTGTTTGACAGTGGCGTGTGTGACAATATTTCTTTATTTTAAGAGGGGAGATGAAAAAATCATTCAAAAGGGAGGAGGTCTTGTAAACAGAAAACACATGGAAGCATGCTCAGTTGAACTCTGTGTCTATATATTCTAATTTTTTTCCCAGTAAATGTATGGTGTCGTCATTATTTGTAGAGTCATGTTGCTAATTTGCAAACATCTGGAGAACTATCAAATGTTTGTGTGAATATTTATGAGTCCTCAGTGTCTCACCGCTTTTAGCACAGGTGGTCATTTGCCCAAAAATTCCTCTAGGAAATGTACTACTTACTGTTCACCATTCATCTTTCTATTGCTTAAAAAGTTTGTCATCCAGTTAGGGAACAAAATACGCAGCCCGTGATGTAGGACACAGAGCAAGCCTTGCAGTGGACAGTTGAAATGAATAGCTTCAAACAAGCCATGTGCAGAAAATTATTTCTCTAAGCAACTAAGCAAATATTTATCAACTGGAAGGCCTCCAGGGCACACATTATCTTTTTTCCTATTTATTCATCATCCACTACAATGGGATTGCAAAACTTATAAAGGTCTTTAGACATTCATATAATAAAAAATATACAATGTCAGAGAAAAAAAAATGCCATTGAAATCTGTATTGGATAGTAGATAACTCAGAAATAGAAATAAAGCTACAGTAGAAACAAATTTCCTGTGAGTAGGTTTACTTCAAGTTAAAAACATTGCCAAATCCTTCTTGCTGTACTCACATGAGTCCTCAACCTGAAGAAAAGCTTCTAAGGCAGATTATAAGATTTTACTCCATAGACTGGGCATTTGTATTTCAACAAAGAGAATGGAGTCTGCAGAACTGTGAACTGTGTGAAACGATCTCCAGGAAGTATTTTTAATGATCAAGAAAAAGAGAAAATATTTCAGAACACAGACCTAAAACCTTTCAAAAGCATTTTGTTTTCATCTTTTAATTCTAAGTTTTGACTTTTGTCCAGCCATTAACGATCAATGACTAGAAAGTTAAAGAGGAGCAGAAAACTATTTCAAAATGTTTTTTTCTGGATAAATCACCGAACACACAAGGGAGCCTGCTGCATAATTTGGGCTTGCATTGTAACTACTCACACACTGTATGTTGGCAACCAGAGAGTAGGCATGAGTGTATGTTACACCCTGTGGTTACAAATGTTAATAGTTAGCAATATTTAATGGATTAGGTATCTCCTATAGTTTATGAGCTGTCATGGGTCTATTTGATTTATTCACATGTCTTTGCAGCAAGGTAAAAAATGAATTTTATTTTACAGTTTTCTAGTAAACTTCTGAGCACTTGTTACCCCAGGTTGATTTAAAACTGTGGGGAAATTTTGTAATTGGAGATGGCAAGAGTAATCAATCAGGTTTTTATGAGTCTTCCAGAGAGCCAGCACCCTCAAACAAAGACATTTAAATATTGTCACTTAAAAGATTATTAACTTCAACCTTTGTCTTGGCAATGTCCCACCCTCCCCAAAGGAACCTACGGTATTTCAGCCTTGCCCTAACTCTGTTCTGTGGAGCTTATGCTTAGAGATCTTTGTTTCTTTCCTTTCAGATGTTTGACTGGAAGACAGATAGCACCTGTGGTGGGGAACATTAAGGTCAAGACCTTGAGGCTTCCTGGGTCTGGCAGATGCCTGGTTTTCAGACTTTCCCCACTCCATCCAATTGTGAAGTGAAGCCCCAAGGGATTTCATTAAGTCAGTTTTTGTAAATGATCTGGGTTTGTGCTCTTACTACTGCTACTCCTACAAAGACAATGTTAGCTGCACAAGGTCCTTTTCTGGTATGTACCTGAGATCAGCACTGAATAAAACTTATAAAATGCTACTTCTGTGGTTTTTTTTTCTGGGAATTCAGTTTCTAAAACATGAGTCAATTCAATTGCCTAATCACAGACGTCTACTTGAGATGCCTTGGGGTACCACAGGCACCTGCACAGGGTGGCATCTACAACACAGTGCCTGACCCACACCTCTGGGGAGCAGGGATAACCCAGGGCATCTCGGACACCGCCAGACACTATGTACAAGTAGCTGCAGGAGTCCTGGTCAGCACAAGGAAGGGAGTTATAGAGGGTCTATCCAGCTGGATTTCTGTTATGCAGCCCCTGAACCAAGCCTTGGGTGTCTGCCTTGGGGCAGACTGAATTGGTTTCTCGGCTTCCAGGCTCTCCTGGCTAGATCTCCAGGGACTTCAAAGGGAGTTTACACGCCCAGGGCACAACCAAACTCTGGTTTGGCTCTTTCTGTGCTTTTCCCCAGAACCTATTCTTTGCTCATCTGGCTGCTTGTTAGGATACTTTTCTGAGATGCTTAGAAAGTGCAAAGTGTTCTCTCAAAAGCATAGTATTGCTGCATTTGGTTTAGGTGTACACATCAGCCCATCAACATCTATTGGGTGTGAACATCTTATAAGGCAATTTGTCCTGCCTCATGGCTTCAGCTCTTCCACGTCCAGTCCAGTGTATCAGTGATGGGAGAAATTCTTATGAGTATCAACACCAGCAGTAACCACACTATTATCTGAGCTGCCTAACCCTGTTCTCCTTCATGTTCCAGGGCCCAGCAGGTGACACCTGTCTTAGGCTGAGGACAGTTGCAAAGGCTGCAGGAGCACACTGGATACTAGCAATATGCATGTGGAATATGCAGGTTCTTCACACAACAATGCTGTTGTTAACTAAGAGAAAAGACGTTGTCTAAGGGTGGGTCAACACATTGACGGCATCCTTAACTACGCTGATCTAACTGCCCTGTATGCTGTCAGGAGATGCACATCAGCTGTGAGAGATACTGCGTCACTCCCAGAATAGCTGCTGCTTCTGTACAGCCTGGGGGAAAATGTCACCTTTCTCACTAGCTTCCTCACACTTCAGCATACAGAGCCAGCAGGAGTTATTTTAGTACGAGCTTCAAAATCCCGCTTTGGTTTCACGCAGCCAGACTGAGAGTAGGACCTGTTCCCATTTTACCCACATTTCATAACAGCTTTGCAGACATCTTTTTGACTGCATACCATTTCCCATTTTCCAAAGAAGTGGTAAAATGCAAATCTATCCCTTTCTTTAAGGGCAGAGGGTGAAAAAGCAAAGCAAAGATCAGTTTGGAGCAGACTTCAGATTCACTTGGATGCTGCACAAAGGCGGGGTTGGAAAGAGGAAAGCAGTAGCATTTTTCTCACATCTCCAGTGTGATCTCAGTCCCATTGAAACTGATGGAAATCTGGCTGGCTTCAAGGCTTGTTGAACCTGGGCATACTGAAGAGCAATTAAAACTCAATATTTTTTACAGAAGATGATCCTGCCCTGAAGCCTGCAAACAAACCAAGCAGAGGCTAGTAAATCCTCTCCTGGAGAACGACGGCTCTCTGCTTATCAGCCTTTCAGAATTCCTGTTTATCAGCACCACGTTGCTGCTGGACTCTTTTGATTCTGCTTGTTCCTGTCTGATCAGAGGCTGCCTTTGTCCAGCTTTAATTATGCATGAAACTCAAGCAGGCAGAAAATAATGGATAGAATTTCTTCCATTGTTTTAAAAAAGGGTTGTATAATTTTGTGTGAGAAAAAGAGAAAACATGATCACTGCCTCACTGTCAAACATAAGAAATACAAGCAGGCTTGGCCATAAAAATAATTTTCTTTCCATATTTTTAAACTTTTTTTTCTTGTTGCTGCAGTTTCTGTTTTTAACAGTCTCCTGGTGAGGCAGATAAGATGCTAATTCTATTAATGTTGTTATCCCAATTTATAAGGTAACTGAAGCTTCCAATTTAGTAATTTATTACCCTGAGCAGGGTAGGTAGAGTGTGTCTTTCATGTTGTGTAATCGGCAGTAGAAAAGCATTAGACTCCTAAGGAGGAAACTTTCTGCTTACCATCTCTACTTGCACGAAAGTCTTGATCAAACGAGTGAAGTGTCTTTTTCTTTGTCTGAGATCACTTTCAAATAATAAAGAATAAATAACATTTATATAAGCATGGACTCTACTGATGTCCACGTGTGTTGATACAAGAGCCTGTACCTTTCAGACAGGTCAGAAATGCATTAGGTCTAGAAGATACTGCTAACTCTTAAAAATGGATCACATAATATTCTCAGGCTCCCGTGTCTGAAGCAGGATTAGCAGAGCCAAATCCAAATCTCTTTTGTACATGCTTTTCAATCCTCTCACATCAGGCATTTGCTAACATAACTCCACTGATTTTACAAGTGTACATCAGTATTATCGTAGGAAACAGGGAGCGTACTGAACTGATAGTTCTACTGGGCACATCCTGAGGGAAGAAACAAACTCCAGGAGCTTTGAAAATCTTTTCTTTAAACTTCGGTTATACGGAAAGAACATGCAAAGGTCTAACGATTCTGCCAGATCTTGCTACAGAGGCATCATAGTCTACAAGACAGGCCTTTGATTTTAATATTTCTGTTATGCATGGACAGGCATGTGATCAGGTCAGAATTACTTCAGCACAGTCATGTGGAGATTAGTCAGATACAACTGTTATTTGTAAAAGATATACAGTGCCTGCCAGATTGCAGGAAACGAACACTGATGGCAATTGCTAAAGTCATAAATTGGATATTCTCAATGCTTGGCATTTCCTTTGGGACTGCAGAAAAGTTCAGGAATATATGTTGAGATCCTAGTGCAATAGCAAATATGATCACTGACATCCCCTCCAGATACTGATTAGCTGCAGAATCACCATTTTTTTGTGCTTTTGTTGTATGATGAAACTACACAAAATCCAGCCAAACTTGTGCTGGTACTCCCCGCACATGTTGGTACATGTAGTGGCTGACCAATCAAGTTGCTTAAAATGCACACGGGCACACTAAATCTTTGTTTGTCAGCAAGGAGTAGATTAAAAAGTCAGATTTTATAGGGTTAATTCTCTGGATAGAAGGATGTTATTGGCTGATTTTATTTATGTCTATAATTCATACAAGGGATGCCTTAGACTTTGGATATTCTGTATATACATGAATCCAATCTATATCAATTGCAGGAGACATAAAATATGATCCCCACTACTTGTGGTCACTAAAGGACCACTTTTTATAAATCTGCTGATATAAGTTTCTCCTCAGCTTTACAAGTTGCCTGCGTTAACCTTACCTTTTGTAATCACAATTTTCTAAATTCGTTCCAAATATTCTCCTTAAAAAGACTCCATGACAGTATGTTGCAAAAAAAAAAAAGTAATACAGTAATCACAGCTGTATTTTAATAATTGTGAAATGATTCCTGTACATATACCAGTCTGGGACCTGTTAGCTGGGAGGGACTCCGACAAAGGAAGGCAGGTTTTTTACTACTGGTATTGTTTTTTAGCGGGTGGTGTTACAATTTCAGGAAGTCCTGGTTTTTGACGTGCAATATGACCACCTTCTGTTGGTATCTTATGTTAAATAAAAACACTTGTAAGTTTATAATGCATTCTCTTTTTAATGTGATCGACTTCAAAATAGAAAATGAACACTTAAAGAATTGAGAGGAGGTAACAGTACAGACGAAATTGTTCTCATAATTCTTAAGGCATTTTTCTCCCGAGTCTCAGTGAGGTGAATGCAAAGATGAAATTATTTTTCACCATCAGTTTTACTTAGAATCTTGAGGTCTGTGTTGTATTTGTCTCACTGTACCACCAATATAAGATGATTTAGACATTTGTTTTGGCTTTTAATCTTTGCTTATGTATACACTCCTCCAAAATAAAAACTGGTGGAATATGCACACCCATAAATCTGTCTAGACTTCTACTCTTCTGAGATATTTCAGAAAAGCCTTGATGCTTGTAATCAAAACTAGGTTTGGATGCTACCTTCAATACATTCACCAAACTCCCCCCACCCCCTTGCCCACCCACATTCCCTTCTCCCTATTTGGTCCATTTTTAAGCCTAAAGGTTGCAAGGAGAGGAGAACTCGTTTGAAGGTGCCTGAGGAAGAAGCCTGGCAGCAGTAGGAGAAGCATTTTTAGACTGAACATCAGTTATTTACTTTTCCATCAAAAGCACACTGCTTTAATATATTTAATGTACTTGTGCTGTAGTGAACGTTGCATGTTTTCCACTCCTCAGAGCCTCCCATCTCCAAACCCTCCATGACACTTTTGCCAGCTTTTCAGCTATTGCCATCTCCCAGTGCCTTCTTAGCTCTGCCCTGGGGAGGCTTTTTTGGGCTTATCAAGTCTGATGTGAAGAGGCCTTGGGGCAAACCAACAGCTGCCTGCAACTGCTGAAAGCCAGTTTCAGAGATGATGGATGCAAACTTTCCTCATGAAATAGCTAATGATATAACACAGGCAGTGGTCACAAATCACAGCTCACAAGGTTCAGTCTGTATAATAGAAAAAACATCAGGAGGACATTGCAGCATGGAACATGTTACCCAGAGAGGCTGGGAAATTTCTTCAACTTGCCTCTTAATACTGTGAGAGCAGGAGAGGTGTGAACCAGTACCTTAGCACAGCACCCAACACTGTAGTCAGGAGGAGACCACCAATACCTCTCGGGCCAGCTAGAGGCACGTTACCATGCCAGGATGGCGTGGTTGGTGGTAGAAATGGTAGTGGTGGACTTACAGTGATCATTCCGATCAGGTGGGGTTTTGAAGGCTGTTGGATGATTTAGAGATTGATCTGTCTGGGAATGACAGGATCTCTTGCTCAGAGTTTGTCTTTTCACAGGACTTATCCTTGCAGTCTCACTTCTCTGTATTTAAATAGCATTGAAACCACAGAGAGGGAAAAAATCTGTAGGCAGCATTTAAAACAGTATTGCAATAAGTCTGGCTAGGCAAATGCTCGCTTAAGTCAATATTACGTGGTGTGTTCAGTATAGAGAGTTCATGTTTTGAAACACAAAAATTACCTCTGTGTAATCTATCTGTGCAGCTCCATTGGTCAATAATTCCTATTTAACCCAGAGAAAATGTCCCACTTGAAAGAAATTGTTTCGGTTTGGTTACTCTGGATTTGAACAGTGTATCTCAGATCAGAACCTGGCCCAGAGGCTATAGGAATAAGTGGGATTGGGAAAAGATGGAAAAGACATTGTTTTGAAAAGGAAAAGGTAATTTGATATACTGGGCAGCAGGAGAACTATTACTGTGATTGAAGGCACTTTTTTCCTTCAAAGTTTTTGTTTGCTGGATGTATTAGTTATTGCTGGGAGATGGTAGATTATTAGATTTTTCAAAATCATTTTAATATTTGATTATGAAGCCAAGTTGCCCTTTTGAGACTTTCCTGGATATAGTGCCTTTTTGTTCAGCACAGAAATTTCGTTGGTTTGTGTTCTTTAGAAAAAGAAACACATTGTTAATATTAGCAATACTGAAAAATGAAAGTTATATTGTATTGGGAAATGTTTTCTTGTTCTAAAATGGCATGTTCTTACTCTTTGAAAGGTAAAGGCAAAAAGCAAGCACAGATGCCATCTTTTCTAATTTAGGAAAATTTGAACCTCTAATTAAGTAACTAACTAAGTATTCAGAGCTTTCTTCCTGTTTTGGGCTTTTCAAAGTTGTAATTTTCTTGCCACCTGATTATTTTTTTCAGACTGCTTATTCTGAATCTGGTATTTTTCGTTGTATTTGGACATACAGCAGTAGGTTCTGCTGTAATGGGCTAATTTTAAATGACAGCTTAAGAATATCACTAGATATTATTTGCCATCACACAATAAGCCTTTTAAGTTCTTGCCAGATGGAGCAAACAAATCATTAGAAGTTATCCGGCAGACATTGGTGTCAGAGCGTCATAGGTTTATCTCTTTCATTTGCCTTTGGGTAAAAAAAACTACAGAACATTTTCTGTCAAAGCCTGTTTTGACAGAACTGGCCAAAAACATGTTGATGAACATCTCCCAGAGACCAGTTTCTTTTCCACTGAAACTGTCTGCGACAACCCATCCATTTCTAGCGTTCCTTTTTTTGTGGGAAAATTTTGAAACGATGAGGTTCGACTTTCCCATTTCATTTTGCGGTGATTTTAAGTTTGTGCATTTTACTTTGCAGCTGAAGTGACCTAAGAGTGTGCAGCCAGTTGTACATCATTGCTCAGCAGACATGTAGCATCTGGCTAAGCCATAGGAACTTGATTGCTGAGCTGTAACAAGCTCAGAGCCTTCGTCTGTGGTTTTGGAGGACAAGGGCTTAAACTTGTCTCTTCATAGCCAATCAGTACTAACTGCCCATCAGCATTCAGTGCTTGAAATGCTCTTTTCCAAAGAGATGAGAAGGACAAGTCCTATGTGCTTGTGAAAGGGGCATGGCCCTTTGCATTATTTTCTGTTGTACTGCTGCTTGGTGCCGGAGTCGACATCTTCCTCGCTCTGAGGTAAGTCTTACCTATGTGTGCTCCTCAGTTTTTGGTGAAATTACAAAGAGGAAATTGGGAACTTGTTGCTCCATCCTTATCTAGAAGGTTACATACCAGCTAATACCACATCTTCAATGAAAGCCAAACAGTTTTCCAGCCAGTAGGCCAAATGGTTCCCCTAACGTGAGATTGCATTCAGATGAGAATCTGGAAACTTCATATTTATTCCCAATAATACTAAGAGAAAAACTCCTGCTGTTTGAAGGGGAGTGGTAAAAGCTGATTTTGAATTAGTCATACTAGCCCCAAGCAGTCTGCCTGTGCTGAGGGAGGCAGGAGAGTGATGCTGGCAAGCTGTCCTGAGCAGCGAGACGGTGGCAGACTGAGACCTTGGGGACAGCTGTGAGCAAGCGGGCCTGAAGGGATGCCACGTGTTGGACCCTGGAGAGCCCTCGCGATGCTCCTGTCACTAGATGCAATGGGCTGAGGTGCTTGTGTGGGTGGGCACAGCCCTGAGCTTAAGTCCCTAAATCCCTCTCAAGGCCAGGGGGCCTCTAACTAGACTGTTTCCTCCCAAAAAGCAGACTTCGCAATCTGTTCCATGTTCTGTGTCTCTGTGTTTGGAGAGGAGTCAGAGTGAGCAAGACTAAAAAAAACAGTTTGAACTGGCTAGGGTGCTACTTGCATGCAATGTTAAAGAGTCCTGCCATCTTTTTATCTATTTCTAACCACACGTGAATTCATTTAATATTTAAAGAAGAACTCCTAACCTTTGACACTGACAACCATTTAATTTCTCAAGTATATTTATAGTGAAAGTTTCAACATCCAGTAAACCTTTTCCAAGAGGCAGAAGGTACAGGAGAGAAAAGAAGAGATAAAGGCATGGGAAAAACATCACAAGGTCGATCACAGACAGACCTGCACTCAAACTTGTGTGTTTGCACACTAAAAAAAACAGTAGTGGCATTTGTTCCCAAGGCTTCACAGATCATCGGTTCTTTGTCATTTCAGAAAAGAAGTCTGTGCTCCTTCTCCCAAGGCACGTCTGCAATCGGCCATTTCACTGCAGAATTCAAAATCGCACCATCACAGAGTAAAAGAGAAAAGGGAAGGTGAAAACTTGGGAAGAAAACACCGGAGGAGTGAAAGGAGAGTACAGCAGCTTCAGTCTTTTCTTGGCGCGCTGATCCACTGCTGTTTGCTCATCCAACCCCCCAGACAGGCCTAACCCCAATTTACCTATGGTGCTTAACCACTTTTTGCTTTATTTTTCCCTTTACTGCTCCCAGAAGGCTACCCTGTTGGGTGCTAATCTAGTTGCTGTTACTGATGATGCGTCAGGGTGCTGCGTCAGGAGGCTGGGCAGGGCTGTGTCTGTATCTGTATCTGTATCTGTATCTGTATCTGTATCTGTATCTGTATCTGTATCTGCATCTATCTATAACTATTCCTATAAGTATACATATACCTGTATCTGTATCTATATATCTGTATCTATGTATCTATATCTGTACCTATATCTATATCTATATCTATATGAGATTAGCCCTGCTCGTAAGTAAAATAACAAAAAGACATTTTCCAGACAATGCGGAGAACAAACGATGAAAGCAGGATCTGCTTTTGATGCCCTGTGAACAGAACATTTTCCATTTGCCTCTCTCAGTACCTGGTGGTGGTCCTGCACCCACTATGGCTTCCCTAACCCAGGGCTCAGTTCTCTGCTGAGTGTGGCACCAGTACAGTACTAATTAGACTCGTTTCCTTTCATAGCACACAGATTAATTGCTTTGCCTTCCTCTCCTAGTTATGATCTTCTGCACCACTCCTACCTTCTTATTCTGCTGATCCACTGGTACTGCCACAAATTCACTAAAATGACTTCTCATTTAATTCCAGCTCCCTGGCTGTCACGTCAAAGCAAGAGGGCGAGCTGAGTGACCCCTTGCTGATTTTGCCATAGAGTCAGAATAATACATGATAAAAATATTTCTGATATTCAATAACCTGTCTGTCTATAATTACAATGTACTGCCTTGTGATACGTCCGGCTTGGGTTTGGATGTCTGTGCAAAGGAGGCTTCTTTTGGCAGGAGGTACATGTTTTGCTTGTCCTCCCTCTCAGGCGTCAGTTGGCTGGCTGAGTTACCACTATCACTAAGCAAGGACTGATGGTTTCTTACAGTTTTACTTAGAATTGCCCATTTGTTTAGATCCACGTATCTGAGGCCCACCATGATGTACATTTATTATTCCAGATGACATAAGCTCACAAACTGCTTTGCAGAAATATGCCTGCTTTCTATGGGGACAGATGTGGAGTCTATAAAAATATAGGCAGGGGAATCCATACCAAAACAAACTTGAGAGAAATGAGGGTAGTTATGGCTACACGGTTACAGCCCCAAAATCTACATAACACTCAGTAAGGTATATTTTGAACATTTCTGTCTTGTTACAAAGAAAGACGTGGAGTGATTTTCCAGAACTGTATTTATTAAGAGGAACAAATAGTGAGGTGTGAGGATTAGGGCCTTTAGTTTATCTTTGCGCTTGGTGTGACTCTTGTCAGGTGCAATAACTATTTCCTGAGGTGGGAAGCAAATGTCCTCGCTGTGGAAGTGGTGACCACCTCAGGTTGATGTATTAGCCAAAGACAGGCACAGATTTATTGAACCTACTGAGAGAATGAGCAACAAGACAAGTGAGCTTTTGCAGGGTTGGTGTTATGACCAGGGGGCTGGATAATCCACCCCATTGCAAACAGAAGTTGGTTTTTAGGAAGGAGAAATACAGCCCTACTCCAGACTCTCTTTGGAGAAACAAATAGTCATCTGCTATTACCAGCAATGTCAATGAAGTCAGGATACTGTCACTGCAAATGATTTTTTCACGTATGTCAACACCACCACACAGAAACAGAAATGTCTGTGACACACTGTCTGCCTCTGAGACAGGTTTTTTGCCTCTGGCAAGAAAGCCTTTGCCTTTGCCGTGCCACCAACTGCAAGAGCGGATGTTGGGTGGCAGCAGCAGCTCTTGATGGCACAAGTTCCCCACTGCAGGAGATCCTCTCCAGCCCCTCCAGAGCTGCATCAGTCATAGTTTAAAAGCATTTCCAGGGGGTGGGACTAGAGAGCAGGCACAGCTATATCTTAAAGTTATGACTTATGTTTTCCTCCTCTAAATCTGAGTAAGTTTTGGGTTAAACTTTGGAGGATGACACCAATTCTGCAATCACTCTCCCTCCCGACTCCATGTGTGTCAGGGAGGGTCCAGAACACAGAGGCTCTTCAAGTTTCATTATCCAGTATTGTTTCAGGCTTTTTGTAAATTAAATTATTGTTCTGGAAAGCTGAAGCTGGAGTGTGACTGAGGCATTGCAGTCAGAAACACAAATAAAAAAAAAATTACTGAATACTCCATCTCCTCCCCACCTCTGAGTCTTGTGCAGTGTCTAAATGTTAGAATCAAAGATGGAACACCAACACCATTTTAAATCTTGCCTTTTTCTGAAGCAAGTGTAGAGTTATACAGAGCACATGTTCCTAGAGCTTCTGCTGCACAGGAGAGCATTACTCTCTACCCCAGTAGTTTGTAGTCAAAACCAGCAAGTATATGATGATATGCTACATCAGTACTTCAAATTCATAAATCAGGAGTCTCTGCAGGGAGACTTAGTACTGAAATAAGTCACACTGAGATACCTTTAGTTCCATACTCATTCTTTTCAATCTCAGCACAACTGGTGTTGCCTTTGCAAACTGTTATGCCAGTTAGAGACGGCAACATCCCTCCCTTCTTACAAACCCTCATTTTGGTGTTTCCAGGCTCACATGGATCAGGTGAGGCTTCCTCATTCACTTCAAAGACAGCCAGGTTAATATGCTCTGCGCTGGTACCAGAAGTACATAGATGGTGAGGGAGTAGCTTCTTTTTGGTGGTGAGGAGAAAGGAGATCTGGTGGTTGAGCTCTTTTTCACCATCTCAGCCAGATCTGGAAAAGGATATGCTGGTCAGTGGCATCAGTTTTAATTTCATAAGTATACAAACAAAGCTTTCTTAATTGAACTTCTCTTACCGTTGCACAAGGGCAAGAGATTCAACCCTTTCCCAGATAGCAGACATGTGAAAAGAAACATAGCAGAGTAAGACTGCCATTGTGTCCAGAAGAGTGAGGGGAGAATTTGTTCTATTAACACAACAACATCACATTATGCCCTTATCTTAGGCTATATGGAAAAAACTTATTCCACATAGACAAGACCATGGTTATTGACCTGAAAAAGCACATTTTTGTAGAATATTCCACTATGTATCTCCACAGAAATGAGACTTTCCCTTTTTCTTGATTAGCCTTTTCTCTATATTGAAAGAAAATCCATACGGAAATGTTATTTTTAAATTATTTTTATTTCCAGTGACATATGTGTATTACAGCAGTGCCAAAAATTCTGCTAGCAGTTTCAATTCAGTATCAATTATTTTGTGTTGAATAGTATTGACTAAACTGTGACCTGTTTTGTGTTCTGGAACAGGATAGGATTTGCAAACTATGTTTACCAAAAACCACATTCCACACCCATGATAATCTGAATTGCTTCAAAATGGTAATATCACCAATACAGTGAGTGCACAGGCAATACAACAATGGATGCTTTGCAGTAATGCATAGGTAACCAAAAAAATTGAAAAACTGATTGAGGCAAAGCTTAGCCGATTAGACCTTGAGAGTACATTCACTCTTTTCCAAAAAATGCTGAGTACTTTTTAATTATGTACATTTTAAAGATTCCTACATGACTTTTGTATTCAAGGAAGAAGTGGGAGCTCCACTGTAGAAGAGCAGTGCTTGCGTCAAAGCAGCCTCTGCTTGCTTGTGAGCTGTGGGCACTGGGTGTAACCTCTCCTTCATGTACAGGAGCTGTACAGATACAGCAACTGCTTCCAAAGCATAAAAACTCTCTGGTGAAAGGCCAGGTAACGGAGGAATATTTCAGGTGCACGTGATGTACAGGATTGAGTATTTCTGACTAGGCTGCGAAAACTACATTGCTCTTAAGTCTTATACCATTTATCTGTCATTGGTAATTTCATATCTCATTTTTAGAATGAAAATCACTTACATAAAAAGCAACTTTATTGTGCATTTTTTCACCATGAAAATAATTCATTGTTCTGCATACTTTCAGTTATGCAGGTGAGCACTGCAGAAAAAACTGCAGCTGTTCTGAGCAACCTGGTCTAGTGGAAGGTGTCCCTGCTCATGGCAGGGGGGTTGGAACGAGATGATCTTTAAGGTCCCTTCCAACCCTTACCATTCTATGATTCTATGATTCTATATTGCAAACTATGGGCAAATACGATTTTTGACCTGAGTTTTATCTCTGTGGTCCCATGTCTGTGTCCCACTGCCCATACTATTAACACATGATAGGATGTCTTCAGAAATAAACACATTTTTGCAAAAATAAATGGCATCAATCAGTGCTGGGTTTTAAAGTTTCTAAAGCTTGTCACAAATCCATGCAGAGAGGGAGGCAGGAAGGGAGGAGAAGGGAGAGAAGGAAGGGAGAGGAAAGAAAGGCAGAAGAAATTTTCTGGAAAGCTAGAGATCTTATGAAATTTCATTTCCTGCTTCAGACAAATGCTTCCTTCTCTCTCCTGCCTAGGCCGGATAAAATCAGATGTTCTTTTGGGAAAAAACACATCAGTGTTGTGTTTCCCAAGTCCCTAGAGCCTGGCAATACTTTTATATCTAAAAGTAGCTGAATAGGGGAGGAAAAACACCCTCTTCTCCTTTCTGCCCATCCCTGGATCTATTAACAACAAAACATTCTGGTACAATATTACATCCTGACCCACACTGGTCTGAGAAGTGGTATGTTGCTTCATGACTCGTTTGACGTATAAATATTAACCAACTTTATTCTATATATAAAAGAACACTGATAACAAAGACTGTGTATTATGCAAATATTGCACTATACTTGATCACTTTTAAACCCCATTAAAACAAGCTATGTTTTTCCTGTATGTAGAATAACTCTCTCAGAAGACTCTATTTTATTCATTGTATTTGGCAGTCACAGCCACATAGTAAATGATCACATTATATGCAGCATCCTAATGTTGTGCAGAATGTAAATGCTGAGGAGGATAATGAATAGGGCAATTCGAGAACAAAATTACATTTCCTACTTAGAGCTCTGATCAGCTCTAGTTAGCATGCTCATAAGTAGAGTTACTTATGGGAAGGCAGCTGATGATTAAATGAGTGAAGAAACATATTTGTTTTGACCAGCAGAAGACTGGTAAATAAGTGGGTGCATAAGAGTTCCCGGCGGGTGGGATGCACAGGTGAATGCTGTATCAAGAGGGAGCTGCCTTTTTATTAGAGCTTATTGAACAGTTGTAGTTCACTGAAAGGTCTTCTCTGTTGTCAGAGCAATTTCTGCATGTCACTCAGTATCTTTCTTTCCATGCATCTCCAACAGAATTCAAGTCTCCCACTTGACCTCCACAGAAATTTGCTGTGTGAAGAGTCTTCATATGATCATATTTCCTGGAGATACTTAACTTCTGACATAATGTGGAGAATCAAAAGGTGTCAATGCTCTTCAGGGTGAGAAAACTAAACTGTCTCCATGTTATTTTGAAATTCTAATCTCAAAAATTACTCTCCCACTTGTGAATAAGAAACGTCTACTGATTTCTATCTATCTGCAGTGCTTTTTTTCTGAGTGTTAGAGCTCAGTACATGATCTTTCCAAGTTCTCCCACACTTCTGAATTCTCCCCCTTCATATTTTTGGCCAAGAACCAGCAACTGAGTTACTCAGACAGAAGGCAAAGCTTTGAAAGGGGATGAGAGACATAGTTCCTGAGCCAGCTTCGTGTCCTCGTCAACAGCTACCCCACTGCTACAACAACAAATTGCACATCCTCTCAGATGTGAAGGACTTTGCACAAGCAGAAGCTGCCTTTGGGTGTGTGGGGATGAGGGGAGGGAACTGGAAAAATCCTGAAGAGCAGATGTCACTGTTTTTCATCCCAGCTCCAGTAACCACAGCTAGTTGTGGTACTGCCATGAGTGTGACAGCAGCTTTTTACTGCATAGTAACCTCCTGCCCCAGTTCATTCCTCTCAAATACAAAAGGATTGCTTTGGAGATCCAAAGAAATATGTTATAGATGTGTAACACTGGAGCAGCAGCCCTTAATGTTCACCACTTGTCTGGAGGAGTTTTGTACTTAACCAACCCCCTGTAAGCCTGCACTGATGGTGTGGAGTCTAAAGCAGGTTTTCATGACGTAGTGTTTCCTGAGAGCTCCACTGTGTTGGAAGAGCTAGAAAAGTGCATCTGAATGAACTAATAGTATTGGTTAAAATGGGTTTGTTAAACTGCATTGATCCCCATTATAGACATTCTTATTCAGCATTAACCCAGCCCTAATTCAATTCAGTTTGAGTCATTTTGGCAATGAAGTAGAGAGAACTGGCTTGCATTGGTTAAGTGCCCAGACCCTGCTGAATTCAGGTACTAAGCCCGTGCAGACCTCTTAGACCATACCTGCACAGATCTAAATATCTGTCCCAGGCTGAATATCCCTTAGATCAGCTAGGGCCATCCCTATATTTGGCAAGTCTACTGGGATTTTACCTGAGAATGTCTTTGATAACTGTCTGTTTCCATAAGAAAAGATTAACTGTTGAACTACGATGGCTATGTTATTTCTTTTACAGACTGTGTTTTGCCTCAGTGTCTGGTTTATGAAGTTCTGCCAGAATCATCTGCATGTTTTTTATTCATTTAACCGTAAACATCTATAGGATTACTTTAATCTCCTTAGAATAATTGAGAAAATATTTGTTGTGTGTGTCTATTAGAGATGCTATACAATTCACAAGACAGACATCAAGAAGGACCATGAAGCCCTCAAATATTTTGACTCTGTTAAGCCATTTTGGACTGCTGTGGGATATTTATATCCCTTTACAAACACACTACTCCTTGGCTGGAGTAAACTGTGTGAGAGGTCATCTCATGGTGGAGGAAGCTACTCCAGGACATTCCGATCAGCCCTTCTGGGATCACCAGTAATCCTAGCACTGGTTTTTCTCATCCATTTTTCCTGGACCCGAGGATCACATTGATCGCATCTGGGTGGTAGAGATGCTCTCTTCCCTTGTGTCCTTGGAAAGGAAAAAGAGTTCTCTTGGCTGGAGGAAATAACCCCAGGAACTTAGGCACAATCCACTTTCAGTCCCTTCCTTTGTCCAGCAATGGAATGCAGAAACTTCTAGGTAGCAGCATGCCTGCTATTGGAAGAAGTTCTGGTGTAGAATAGAAGCAAAGGCACAGGTAAAGCAAGGCCAAGAGAAGTGGAATGAGATGGGTTAAGATATAGAAAATAATGTAGGATGGGGCGTGAAACTAACAGTTTTAATACTTCAATAGTATTGATGTCTGTTAGTTGAGGTACTGTTTGGGATTCTAGAAGTTTAGAACAACTGCTACAATAGAAATGCTATATAATAGTGTGAATAACAACCCCTATTTTCTCTTTCTGAAATATCTAAACAAAATAAATCTAACTCCAAAAAGTATGAAGAGATGGTGTATTTTCAACTGAAGCTAACAGCTCTGAAGCAAGTTGCTTTTACTGCTAAATTAGTAGTCGTTAATGTAAAAATTCTTACAGTCTCCAGTCCTTTTTATGTTCTGTAACAATAATTGCACTGCAGATGACAGCTAATGCCAAGATGTTAGCCACTTGTTCCTTCTCCTTCTGCTTAGTGTAAATTAAATTAGGCACAGATTTATATTAATATTTCTGCAGAATTCTTTCCTCCTTCTAAAATGCAGAGGCTGTACTCATTTTTATTGCTAAGATCTGGCAGTTATCCCTTGTATGGTGCCTTTGGATTAATGTTTCATGAAGACAAATATATTCTCTCCAGTGAGTGTGGGGTGCTACCATTAGATCGTCCATGTTCACAAAACTGCATTCAGACTTCAACAGAAAATGTTCTGTATTATCATAATTTCTCAGCTAACCTAACAGGAAATGGGAGATAATCTAATGATGGCAAAAAAAGTTGCACATTCATACAACATTGCCTTAAAGGAACACAAGACAATTAAACACTGTGGGCCTGATGCTGCCTCCAGTAAAATCAGTGGCGAGTTCTTGATGATTCTGAATGTAAATTGACTCAAACTCCCAGTCTATGTCTCATCTGTCCTTTCTCTCTGTGCCACACTGAGATGTGGGAATTCACTTGACTATAGTTACGCTACCTCTTCTGACTGACCATCCAAAAAATACTTTTCAGGCTTCCCTCCTAAGCTTACTCGTGAGACTTTCAACCGCTAAAGGGACAAGGAAAAGAAAACTACTAATGATACCATTCTTAAGCTTCTCTGTCTTTGTAAACACAATGATGTCCCATTTTCCAAGTAATTATCAAGTCAGTGCGTATGTTTTCTCTTGTATGGTTTCTTATACTGAAGTGATGGAGAAACCATTTCCGAATGTATGAAGGATAAGGCAGTGATTTGGAATAATCAGCATGAATTTTTATGAGGGGGAAATCATGCCTGACCAACCTGATAGTTTTCCATGATGAGATGACTGGCTTGGTGTATGAGGGAAGAGCAGTGGATGTATTTTATCTTGACTTCAGTAGAGTTTTTAGCACTGTCTGCCATAACATCCTCGTAGACAAACTGATGAAGTACAGAAAGGGTAAGTGGACAGTGAGGTGGGTTGTAAACTGACTGAACTGCCATGCTCAAAGCGTTGTGATCAGCTGCATATGTCCAGCTGGAGGCCAGTCACTAGTTGTGGATCCCTAGGACTAGTAATGGGCTAAGTACTGTTAAACATCTTCATTAATGATCTAGATGGTGGGGCAGAGTGCACCTTCAGCATGTTTGCAGACAATACAAAGCTGAGAGGACTTGTTGATGGGCCAGATGGTCATTCAGAGGGATGTGGACAGGCTGGAGAAATGGGCCAGCTGGAATCTCCTGAAGTTCAGAAAAGAAAAATGCGAAGTCCTGCAGCTGGGGAGGAACAACCCCGGTCACAAGTATAAACTGGGAACAGACTAGCTGAAAAGTAGCTTGGCCAAAAAGCACCTGCGGGGTCTGGTGGACACCATGTTGAACATAAGCCAGCAATATGCTCTTGCAGCAATGAAGGCTAAGGGTATCCTGGGCTGTGTTAGGAGGAGCGTAGCCAAAAGGTCCAGGGAGGTGATCCTTCCCCTTTACTCAGCACTGGTGAGGCCACACCCAGAGTGCTTGGTCCCATTCTAGGCTCCCCAGTACAGGAGAGACACAGACTTACTGGAGAGAGTCAAATGAAGGGCCATGAAGATGACTAAGGGACTGGAGCATCTCTTCTATGAGGTAAGACTGAGAGAGTTGGGACTATTCAGCCCGGAGAAAAGAAGGATCAGGGAGAATCTTATTTAGAGAACAATTTGCATGATGAGGGCGCATAAATAAGTGGCTCCAGATGCTTCTCGGTGGTGTCCAGTTAATGGACAAGGGTCAATGGGCACAAATTTAAATACAATAAATTACATGTCAACGTTAGAAGGAGCTTTATTACAGTGAGCATGGTGAAACATTGGAACAGGTGACCCAGAGAGGTTACGGAGTCTCCATCTTTGGAGATACACAAAATCGGTCAGACTAGATGATCTTCAGAGAGCCCTTCCAATCTCAACCATTCTGTGGTTATGTGATTTTATAACAATGGAAATTTCTGCATCTATCTTCAGTGTATTTCTTATGAAGAAGTATTTCCTGTGATATAAATTTTTGTTCTGTCCAGGTCTAATAATCCTAAGTATGATAATCATACGACAAGACATCTGTTTTCCCAGACAACAATATAGCCATTGTTGCCAAGTATTAGATATATGGTGAATTGTTTTGAATAAAACAGTGACTAAATGAACATATGAATCATGGTACCAAATGCCTAATTTACTTCATGATCAATACCATAAAAGTTCATTTTCTAGTATTGCAGGAGTCTCTGAGAGAACGCAGACAGTCACACAGAAATGTGAGCTGAATATTAGGTATGCTTGTGATAGGCTGACCATGGGAACAGCAGTATATTTACCAGTGTTATCCCATTTTAAGCAGTACCTCCACATATCTGAATCTTGTTAGGATTCTCAGCTCTCAGGTTGGATGACCTCAGATCTCGGTGATTAGTCTTTCAGCTTCTGACTGTATAACTTAATTTCTTCGTGAGGATTTACTCCATTCTGTCCAGGAAATCTCTTTCTTGTTCATGCTTTAGCATCCTTCTAGATGTGCCCAAGCCACCCTGCCCACGGTCATCCCTTGTTGCCTCTCCTGGAATATCCTGAGGTGGCTTGGAGGGAGAACTGTTTCTTAGTTCAGCACCTCTTGCTTGACTCCCTCAAGGTTACTCTCCCTGATCAGGGAGCTCTGAAACTTGATGAGAACAACGTGCTCCACTGAGCCAAGTTACTGCACCATTAAGATTGGAATGATTATTTGTGGGTACTCCCAAAGATGAGCTGGAGAGAAGCTGTTGTGTTGGAGTTGACTAAGCGGGAACCCAGGAATGAAGTAAGGTTGAATAAATAACTATCAATAAAGACTCCTTCTCACTACACTTACTGAATTAAATTATATTGTCAATTTATTTGTCTGCTGGTTGCTCTTCTGATCCAGTTAAAGCTCTTCTCATGAATTAAAAAGACATGATCATCCTACTGAATTGTGGGAGACGTTGTTTTACCAGAGTTGTTAATAACTCCTTATATTATTAAACCTGGAAGAAATTTTGTAAGCTAATTCGCCATCACCATGGATGCTGCAGTTCATCAGCTTCAAGAGTAAATGAAAACAACTTTTTTTTCTTGAGCTTGATTCTCTATTGAACTGTTCCTTTGGGCCCAGTGTATCTGGTACAGAAATCAGGGCAAAAGTTGTTCTGAATGAGATCTGGATCCGGCCTATGGGACTGCTTGAGACAATACATAGTTGCAGGAATAGGTCCTTTCTGGATTGCACTCGTTAGTGCAACACTGCGTTTTCTTTAGCAAATGCTGAAGTACATCCTAATGCCCCTATTTTCTATGTAATTCATCTTTATTCCCAAGAAGCTGAGAAAAGGTTTCACAAAAATTCATTTTTCCCCAAACTAAATTTCTGGAAGTTAATAGCTCTGTCAAAATCCGTTTAGTTGCAGCTTTAACAATATCTTTTTCCTTCTTCCAAACTATTTTCTTCCTTTTTCCGTGTCTTAATTTGGTTTTAAAGAACAACACATGTAATTTTTAGATGTGTGAAATGTATATGGGCTTGAGGTTATCCAAGGAAAATCTGAAATTAAAAAAGGAAATTTAAAGCATATCCGCAATAAAGCAGACATTAATCTAAGGGGAAAAACATTAATAAACCTTCATGAAGAATATAATTCTTTTGTTTCCAAGCTAAATCACAGGTCTACCTAGTTGAAAGGTGAAGATGGCTCATCTGTTAAATAGCTATTGGAACTAGATGATATATGATGATTAATTGTAATATACAAAGTCTGTCCCAGGTGTACTGACCTCATAAAGCCAAAGATGACACAAGTGGATTATTAGCTCCCATCATAGTGGTAAAATAAGCCAACTTGTGATCTAATTATCCTTTTTTTTTTATATATATGTGATGACAATGAGTGTTCTGACAGTAAGGGCAGAATTTAAGTATTCATATTTTCACCTGTAGTCTTTCATTTGGTTTAATTTGAAAATGTAATGCTTGATTTGCCAGCAAATCTAGAAAATACGGTTCCAGACTCTGTATGATTTTCACTGTATTACATGCTGAGGCTGCCCCTGGGAAAGTATTTATTTCTCTCCTCCTTGTCAATAATGAATGACCCTACATAGCAGAAACCTTATTAGAGTCTATGTTTAATGATCGCCCTAGTGATATGAGTGGCCTGATAACAAATTGAAATGTCAGACACTCCATGACCCTCAAATAATACTGAAATCTGCCAGCCCCTATTAAAATGCCTTCAAACTGTATTATCCTGTGGTAACAGATCAGTTACTTACCCCAGCTAACACAGTTATCACGTGGGACACTGCAGCGTGATCCTTTTAATGAAAGGAGACAAAAAAGCAGTGGAACAGTGGGTAAAAATGAGGTATTGTCATAGCAAGTCATGATGAACCCAATTCATTAAGGCAGAAAACTGCCCAGGAAGAAAGAAGGCTGTGATTGATATTCATTCTGGTGTGTCACATTGCATAACGGAAAAAGTAATTTTCAAATTTGAATGAACATGTTTTTCTCTCCTTCTCTTGCTCTCTCCCTCCCACTGTCTCTGTTCTAATGGATTATCTTATTGCATAAGCCACAAGATCCTTTTGTAGACCCAAGTGCCATCCAATGTGTTCTAGAAAAGAAATGTGCCATAGAAAAGAAAAACACCCAAGCAACAGAAAGACTTTTTCATCATTATTTCCAACAGCTCTCTGGCACTTTTACATGGAGAGCATGGCAGTAATTCTTTCCTGTTTCCAAACATATACAATAAGGAGTATCAATTAAAAAAAGTAATCGTCATCATCATAATTATAACAAGGAAAGTAAAAGTAACAGCAATTGTAACAATTGAAAAACAGTGTTACATCCTTCTTCCTTAGGACTCGCCCCTCACTGAATTATGTTAATGAGTAGAGGTCATATTTACACAGCATCAATAACTGCACTTGAATTGGAGCATTGTGCATAGATTTACGCGTAAGATTAGAATGAGAAAGAGAACTCTTGGTAATCTCAGACTGTCTCAAACCATTTGATCCACTTGAAGCTAATGGGAACCTGTCTTTCCACTGTGGAAGATGCTGAATTGTGCTTGCCCATGGGACTCTCTGTCTCATTCCTTACTATGGAAAATAAGATGGGGTTAGGCAGGGAGTCTGCCAAGTTGTAACTTCCAGGTCCTCCACTTTTTAAAAGGAGGTCAGGGAAATTGTGACCTTCTGAGCCAGCATGTATGTCTGGACTAGCACTTAGTAATTTTACATAAATACACCGAGAATCCCAAGGCCAGATTTCAAACCTTACAATTTTCCAGCTGAAATACCTCTGTAACAGACTCTACAGCTACTCTGCTGAAATGGCTAGAAGCATCTAAAAGTTCTACTTCACAGGATACCAAAGAACACACTTACTTGCCAAGCGGACTGCTCCTGAGACCTTGTGCCTTTCCCCTCCTAACTTCAAAATACCATATCAACCCTTCTGGTAAATGATTTGTGGCTGATGTCAGGCAAAGCAAATAGTTCAGTGTCCTTCCTATGGTAGTCCTGAGCAGAGTAAGGGAGCATGTGTAGGAGGTCTATCACAGAATCACAGAATCACAGAATGGTAGGGGTTGGAAGGGACCTCCATGGGTCATCGAGTCCAAACCCCCTGCTGAAGTAGGGTCGCCTACAGCAGGCTGCACAGGACCTTGTCCAGGCGGGTCTTCAATATCTCCAGAGAAGGAGACTGCACAACCTCCCTGGGCAGCCTGTTCCAGTGCTCCGTCACCCTCAGAGGGAAGAAGTTCTTCCTCATGTTCAGACGGAACTTCCTATGCTTCAGTTTGTGCCGATTGCCCCTTGTCCTGTCACTGGGCACCACTGAAAAGAGTCTGGCCCCATCGTCCTGACACCCACCCTTAAGAAATTTATAAGCATTTATACGGTCTATGCTGAGCCTGAGCCCAGGTTTGCACACAGCTTAGTATGAGAACCCTCTGGGTTTCAATACTGTAGAATTTGAGCTTAAAGTCTCTGTACCATAAACCCCTAGATGAAAAATCAGGATGGTAGTATTCATCTACAAAAGATATGTGCACGAACATATACCACTTCTGTGGAGAGGAACATCAGCCTGCTTCCTTGCCTGCTTCCCTGCCGTGCAGAATCCTCCTCTAGCAGTGCCTTCTCCTGCATGCTTTCCACCCTGCCCCAGTGCCTCATCATGTACCTCTGTGCTAAAGTTTTGGATGGGTCTTCAATCAAACTACTTAATCATAACTCTCAGGTATCTTTTCTCCATAAACCATTTCAAATTACATCCCAGTGTAGGAGCAGTGAGCTCTCTAAAGCTCACACAGTTATAACAGACTCTGACTCGTGGCTATAACTAGAAGGATGAACGTTTCAACCTGGCTTCAGCAGGATCCTATGCAGGAGCTGAAAACTGTGAGAAGAGTTTGTCAGGAGTTTTGTATGATGCGTAGTTAAATTCAGTTCTGTTATGAAAAAAAAAGGTTTTCTAAAAATAGCTCCATGTTTATTGTCTTTTTATCAAACAGATCTAGCTTGCAAATAAATAGATGGATATTGTATCTGCCATTCCTGCAAACTCAGTCTGGGCTTTTATTGTCAGCTTTAGCTTCCCTCCATTTCACCTATCATCATCAGCAATAAAGACCTGCAGGCCAAATTAGCCCCCTTGAGATGGCTGTGTAACACACTGGCTTCAAATTCTGCTCTCAGTGACACCCCTGCAGCCCCCTTCATGTCAGTGGTTTTCCACAGGTAAAGCTGGCTGAGCTTAGTGAATATTTGACTGAGGATGTACAAAAGGTATCAGGACCTGTAGCGTACAGCTCTTTGCTGCCTTATTCTGTAGACAGAGCAGCAGGGAAAAAGAAGTAAGCTCTAGAAATCAGTTATATTTTCATTGTTATGTATTGTATTCATATTTGATGAATTCTACAGAAACTCTTTCAGTTGTTAAACAGGCCTGAATTGCTTCTGACTATCTGAAAAATACATAAAAGCTTGATTTGTTTTCCCCCAGGGCTGGCTTTTGATTGTGAACTGCATTTGGAAGGGCCCTACCCTACAATGAAATCTGCCCGAGGACAGAGAAAGCCAGCGCGGTCTCATTGCTAGGCTGGGACCTAGGCTGATCCCAGAGAGACCCATTGCTCAGCTCGGTTTCACACACCACCAGGAGCTCCAGCGGGTTGCCTTTGGAACTGAAGGCAACTGGACCGCTTGCAGGGCATAAACTTCAGCACATGCATAATACAGAATCATCCTGAAGATTCCCGTATTTATTCCACTGAGTCCAGAAATTCTAATTGTTTGGATTTTCAAACTAAAATTTCAAATGAACTATCCAAGAATATTTGAGACAAAATGCTTATAATAAACTTTTCAAGCTGAGATTTACTTTGGGACAGTTTTCCATAACATGTGATATATTTCCACGTATTTCTGAATGCAGAAATAGTTAGTCAAGGCATAAATAGTGTCAGGCAAATCAAGAACACACTCACTCATAGATACAATTTTTTCACACTATTTGTCCAGCTTCTCTGAAACTCTTGACCTGTGTGAACCTGAAAGTTCAGGAAGAAAAATCTTGCTGTCTTGTTGTCGTGTACTTGATTAGGTTGGTTAGAAAACAAAGGATGTTCATAAACATTCTTGTTTACTTTTGTATTCGGCATTCTGTATTAACCCATGTTCTTCACCTGAACATCTATTAAGTATCCTCTGGAATTTGTCGTGTAGTTCTTCATGTAGGGTAAATTATACTTCCAAATGCCCCCCGGTTTTGATAATTTCGCTTTCATCCCTGGTGGCCATTTTCACTCTTGCTGTATCTATTGTGAGATGGCATATGTAACCTTTGGGCATGTAGAATATTAATCCTTCTTTGATCGCATTTCCCTGTGTATCTTTCCCCACAGCTTTCTGATTTTCCTCCAAAATAAATTCTGAAGCAATTCAACATCTTTATTTTTATTATTGTGATCAGTTGACTTCAGTTTTAGTTAACAAAACTGGATCTATTAGGGTTTGGTTTTAGTTTTTTTTTAAACATTGTTTCCATGCTTGGATGCTGATCCTTTAGAATTTTTTTCTTTTACTGCTTTTGGTTTTGTTTCCCTGAATCCTCGTTTGCTCTGCAAGTAAGTATCAGAATACATAGCTGTAACACATATTTTCTAAACTTAGTATAACAGGTATCAAAAGAGGGAAAGGCTTCTTCCATTGTCACCTCCCTGTCAGTGCAGGACTGCTTCTCCTGAGTGATTTTGCTAGCCACCCCTACTCAAAAAGCATCCCACAAGTAAGATCTTCCACTCTTTCAGAGGCTACAACTACTATAGTGTAGTATACAATATTTTTTCATTCTTGCATCTTAATCAAGACGACAACAAGACTACCTGGAATTCCTTTTTCAGGAGGTGGTTGCTCTTTTTCCAGGCCTTTGTAGGACTTTCCTTCATTCTGTCATACTGTTGGCTCTTGTAAGTGTCCTTTCTTTGTCACTTTCTACCATCCTTGAATCACTGTTGTTGTCTGAGCTCATTCCACCTTGCCAGCCTTCAGATTCTGTATCCCAAACACCAGAGACAATTTACACACCAGAAGCTCTCTGTAGAAATTTCCCCTCACAAATATGTCTGGGTTAAGGGAATGTCACGTATATTTGTCTTGAAGCTAAATCAGTATCCTGAATAAAACCTGATGTCTTGAATCTCTCTGTCCAGGAGACAGTACCTCTGTGAACACAGCCCAGAATTCTGTTACCCTTTCACACCCGTCCTGTAGGGAATGCTCCTGTGTGATTTGTTGCCCACTGTCACCTTGAGGTTTTTGCCTTCTATTGAATTTGTGGCTTCCCTCAGCCCAAGTTATTCTTCCCCTGTGGCATGCACTAGCTTGCATTTTTACAAGCTGAATCTCATTTTGCTATTCTCAGCCTCTATTTCTCTGAGCGGCTTTATACTACATTTTTTGATCCTGACTAGTATAATATCTCCCTATTTAGGATCATCTGCAAATTTAATGAATGTGGTTTTATTCTGTTATCTTCATGATTATTAATAAAGGAGGTAAGTAAATATTGGTCCTACTATAGGGCTCTGTGGCTCTGCACATCTCCCTTCACATCCATAACCTATTCCCCTGCACCCCAAGCTCTCTGCATTGTGCTGTCTGGCAGTACTCTCTCCTTTCAGCAGCTCTAGTTCCACCCTTTGTGTACTTCTACATAAATATAGTTTGCATGTTAACTTGCTATATAATTGGTTTACCAAAATCCACATCTGTGATACAGACTGTATCTCAAACACCCAGAAGTTTGAGAAGTACCACAAAATGTAGTGATGAGTTAAAGTTCATAGGCTGGTTACCCAGCTCTGATGTAGATCACAGTACTGCAGTTCCGGTCTTGAAATCAGTGGCAGTTTAATGGTTTAAGAGGTTTTTTCTCCTTATTGGTTTTGTTAAGCGTGTGATTTTTCCCCTCCTGTTGCTTATAGAGGATAGTTTTTAGTGTGGATTCAGTTAGACTGTGCTGAGGGTACCTTACTCCCTCTGTACACTTTTTCTTCCAGAATAAGCATCTTGATGCTGCCCCACAGCAGGAAGTGAACAGGGTGGTAGAAATTCCTTGTTTGTGTGTGACTTTTCTTACATTTACGAGTTTTGTTAGCACGGTAACACATGGCTGAAAAAGTCACCTCGCTAAGCAGCACAGAATCCAAGCATACATGGATCTTTACTGGCAGAATAAGCTTTTTTTAACAGATATTGTCCTCAGAAAGTTCCTATAGGTTATGGCAAAAGAATGTGGTAGGTGTTTTGTTTTGTGGAAGATGTATCTTTCCAAGAAGGCTTACTAGATACTTAGCAACTTCTTCTCTTACCAGCATTAGGAACAGGTAAGTTTAAAGCTAGAGAAACCACAAAAGAAAGAAGAAAGTTGGATGGAATCAAGAAAAAAGGCCAGGTGATGCCTGGTAGATGGATCATTAGTTTATGTATTTAGCAAAATGCATCCAATTTTCTGTCAAGCCCCGGCCTACTCACATGCCCTCAGCAAATTACATAGTCTCTCTATAAAATGGGTCTATGTCATAAAATGTATAGAATAATCTGAGACCTGCAGATAGTAGCATGGACCGGCAGTAATTTTAACTTCAAGCTATCTACTAGCTCTTGCAAACATATCTCAAGTTTTAGTAAGTAACCCCTTCACTTTTCTAGTGAGTTTTTACAAAGGCAATTTACTTAGAGATTACATTCAAGTCATGTACAAACAGATAGGCTTCTACATACTATCTCCAAAGTATTCAGTCCCACAGTCACCCTCCAGCTGTGGTGCAGACTGCTACATCAACCAAATACTCATGACTGGTGCAAAGTACAACAAGTCTGCATAGCTTTATGCCTGTGTAGCTCATCAGCTTTCCTATCTGTTATTCTGTTGTGAAAAATAGATTAAAACCCAAAAGTATATTTCAGTTTCTCAGGCATTTTTGTGTCTGGTTATTTTTAAAACATCTTCCTTGCTTACTTCCCTAATTTTTTTCCTCATTGATATAAGAGTGCTTCTCTCTTCCTCTGTACCTGCAGCTGGCATTTGCCCTTACTTTTTACTTTCTCAGCTGTGGTTGTATATTCTTGCTTCAGTGCATCCTTCCTTTTTCATTTCCAGCTGACAGCATCATTGTAAAGGTGAACTAAAAAGAAAATTGGAAATTCTGTTTACTTCACCACTGTGCATTGAATGCCCCACCTATGCAGTCTGACGGGGAAACTCGTAATGAGAATACGCTGCACCAACAGACATGTCTCTACTCTGCAGATCTCAACATATCTTGCAGGGGCAATTAATGTTTAGCATTGCTGTTGCGTTCCTGTGCAAAGATGGCCTTGAGCAGATTGATATAGGACAAGATTCATTGGTGCTACTATATCACACATGCATCTCAAATCTTCTTTCTTATTTATCCCTACTTCTCACACTTTTTATTCTTGAGGTAAACCCTGATCCTTTCCCATCAAATGTGTAATGCTTTTTTCTGACTAAGCTTCATGTATATGGCGAGGTGAAAAAGACTTCCTGAGGCTAGACTTCAGAGTGGCTTGCAAATATCTTTCACAGGGTTATGTCCTGTTTCCAGGGATCTGTGCATGGGAGTCAGCAAATCGAAGTGTGCATCTGATGGAGCTGAGGTGTAAATCATCACGAAAATATCTGCTGCTTTAAAGTCCTGCTTCTGTTTTGGGAGTATTTCTGGAGGAAGAGGCCAGAAACGGGGTAAATAATAGAAGGCATGACTTCATTTTTGCCTGAGCTGTAAGATCGGTATTTTTCTGAGCAATGAGATATTTTTAGTGAGTTGCATCACCAGTTTTTGGCAGCCATGGCAACTAAGATCCTCTTCTACCCAACAAAAACAGAGAAAGGAGAGAAGCCAAACTTCACTGTTACCCTGGCCTCTCTGTGATGGTTTCTGCCCCCCGCCCCCCCACCCCCTTGCAACAGGTTTAGAGATAGTATAATCGCTTTTGGAGCCTCACACATTTTCCCCTACATGTTCCAAGCTCCACCATAACCTGAAGAAATGAGCTTCAGCAACGAGGCTCCCCTATCCTGTATTTTGTTATGTTTGCTGTATTGCCATCTGTATTTACTCTTTATGATGATAGCTCGCTCAGTCTTGGATTGGCATATCAAAGAGATATGCACAGGGCTGTGGAATGAAACCATGGCCAGTCCTGCGGGAAATGCCAAGAACAGACTTCTACTTATCGATCCAGAACCCATAGTTTCTTCTCGGTAATGAAGTCTGTAGGCCTGAAAATGAAGGCTTTTTTCCATAAAGTAGTTCCCTTTATAAAGCAGAAAAATGGATGCACAGAAATAGGATGAGCTTTGGTGTTTCCTGACAGAAAAGCAAAGAATGAAGAACTTATTCTGTGTTTTTTCCAATTCTAAATCTGTAAGTCGGTCACTGACTTTGTCTGTCAACAGTTTAGCCCAAGGCACGAAACAGCTTGTCCAAACAGGACTAGGTAATGTCCTTCGGTCACTGTTGACTTGGCAGAATTGCAACTAACGGTCTCGAAGTGAGATTCCCTCTCTTATTACCAGTCTCTTAAATCATCCTTTTCCCTCATTGTAATAATTACTGGATGGCTATAGTGAGTGTTACCTGTTAATTTATAAACCTCTCATACATCTTCTATGAATGTGCTGATTTCTTTCTGTATGAAAAAGCAGCTAATATATTTGCAAAGGAATTGCTTAAAAAGGACAGCTAGAGAAGGAATCAGAAAGAGGCACACTATGATCATTGGGAATAGAGAGCAAATGGGGACAAGTCGGCAACAGACCTCTCCTGTAAGCTCTGGGTAACTGCTAAATCTTTAGGAAGATGTGAAGCATCAAGGACAACACAATGAATAAAGTTGTGGATTTGCTGGCAGAGGTTGCTATTACCCGGGCTTCTGAGGAAGCATGAAAAGGGCCTGTAGAGATATTTGCGTTGTTTATGTTCAATGTCAATTCTGTTTCAAAAGATCCAATATACCAGTTAATTCATGCTTTTATTTTTTTCTTGCAAAATACATTCATAATGCACACAAGCAGTGCTTTGGGGGCCAGAGGATGCCAATTTATTGTTGCCATGGTTTAACCCAACATCTGCCAACTAAGCACTAGACAGCCTCTTGTTCACCCCTCCACTTCCCCCCACAGTGGGATGGGGGGGAGAAATGGACAAAAGGGAAAACTTACGGGCTGAGATACAGACGGTTTAATAAGGCAACAAGGGAAATACTCATACTACTGCTAATAATGATAATAATGAATATGCAAAACCAACTATACACAAAATAATTTTCTCTCCACCTGATGACCAATTTTCAATCAGTCCCTGAGCAGTGATCACGGAACACACAGGTTTTCTGAAGCCCATCAATTTTTCGAATTTCACATAACTCCCGAAAAAAAACAAACTCCCCCAAAAAATTCAAACTTCAGGACAAGAGAGGATTCAAACTCATGGAAAAGAGAGAATAAAGATTCCTGGCCCCTGGTTAACCCCCATTCATAACCTGAGAATGCCGTCTATGGTATAGAATATTTCTACTGGTCAGCTTGGGCTGGCTACCTGGCTGCGCTCCCTCCCAGCTCCTGCGCACCTGCTCATTAGCTGAGTATGGGAGACTGGAAGAAGTGCTTGATTCCATAGCAACAACAGAAAACATCAGTGTTATCAACATTCTTCTCGTACTAAATCCAAAACACAGCAGCTACTGAGAGGAAAATTAATGCTATCCCAGCTGAAACCAGGACAATTGTATACTCAGTATTTGTGGAAGAGACCACATGCATTCTCACATTTTTGTGATAAATTATCCACTATGAGATGCTGAAGTGACTGAGATTACTCCACTGACTCCTTAGTAGAGTCCCGTCATGGTGCTGTTGGGTTATGTTTGGCAGCAATTCCACCCTCAGAAATTGTCAGGCCCAACACAAGAGACATCTAGTATTAAAATGTTGTGGGATGGAGTCTTGACAGAAAACCTGCCCACCAAAAGACTTATTTTTCTTGTCAATTCAAAATAATTGTCAAATTTGAAAGGTGGCATTGTTGTATGTTTCTAGAAATGGATGACTGTTACAAAGACCTAAAGCCATGACTGAGAATCAGCATCACAGCTACAATGATACAGTCAGGGAAGACCTTTTTCCATATTTCCTGTAAATATATTGGGGAAAATGTCCATTTATAAAGACAGACCATAATTTAATGAGTGTGAGGAAATGAAAATATGAAAATATGACAAAATCTGATATAGTTTGTTGTGATACTATCTGCCAACTCCTGGTTCTGCTTTCTAGACCATGTTGGACCCTGTCCCTCTAGTCTACAATACAGGTATTGAGGCCAGGATTTTATCAGTTGCCTTTCTGATATATTTGTTGAGTCAAGGAAAGGGTTGACTGCATAAAAATCTAGATTTCCAGTAGGGTCTTAGAGATGGGAACTTTGGAGTGTCATAAAACAGATACCATTTCCTTCCAGGCTAGCCTGATAAGATCAAAGTCAGGAAATACTGTGTCTCCTGAGGGAAAGTGATCGCTGCTTTCCAGAGGGGTAAGAGGCTCTTTATGTCTTATCTTTCTTATCTGTCTTTCTTATCTCTAGCTATATTCGTGTGAACATGATATAGACCTGGGACTATTCTCATGAAATATACATTTTTGTATCAACTTATTTTTCCCGAGTTGTATGATTTAACCCTGTTGGGGAGACACCTGTGAAATAAATTCCAGTATTTTAATAGATATAGAGGGATAGAGTCTAAATATTAGGCTTACTCTGTGTACAGGGACAAACATAATGTTACCTGGACTAAACTATATCTCTTTGCCCCTCAGAAGCTCATCTGAGAGTAATTGTACATATCTAGCTAAATCAAGAGCGCCACAGCTTGATGCAAGAAATGGGATTAGAGGCTATGACAAAAGTGTCTCAAGTCTCCCTGATCAAGCTAAGCTACAGAGCAGCCATCAGAAAAGAAAGTAGGCACAAGAGAAAAGCCATGACTGAGAATCAGCATCACAGCTACAAGGATACAGTCAGGGAAGACCTTTTTCCGTATGCCTTGTGAACAATTTCCGTGCAAGATTGTGTTGTGTACTTGTAGCAATGTTTATATTTCCGTGTGAATAGAAATAGCTCTTCATACAGAGGAATTCCAAGGGAACAAGATTTAAAGTTACAGGAGACTAAGCTTTTCAGAAGGTTTAAAATCATTAATATAGTTTATTCAAGCAATAATCCCCTTAGAATTCGTTATTACCACTATTAATGACTTGCTAGTTAAAATATTAATGACCCGTAACCAAAAACTGCTGGTAATGACTGATTTCAAAGGGTATTATTGCTTAATTAATGACACTTCACCTATCTGCAGTTAGTTTTGTACGTATCTATTTTACTGTCTGTTTCAGGATACTAAAAACCAGTTAATACATGTGAAGGAAACATCACAGAGAGACAAAATACATACTTATTTTCTGGTTGTTTTGCATTTTGTGGCCTGTCAGCTAACTTGCATCTGAATTTACTTGTCTTTTATTAGTATATATCTGTTATTAGGAATTTTATGTGCATTGAAATTGCATGTTGAAACTCAGTATTGAAAAGCAATGCATGCTTTGGGAGAGATTGGTAGATGGAAGTTCAAAATATTTATTTTAAATCATTGTTTTATAGATTACATCATTTCAATTCCTTTGATCTGAAAGACAATTTCTTTTACAATACCCCATTTTCACCCATCAGTTTATCATGTCCTGTTTAGGAGCCTTGTTGGATGTGTTGACACCATGATTGTGCTACTTTGTAATTTACACATCATGTTGATTACAATAGGTATGTTTTAGGAATACAAGCGGTGAAAATGAAGTAAGCTGAAATGCTAGGTGGCAGGATGACTGCAAAGTGTGGAGGGAGTGATCAAAATTTAATACACTTACTAAAAAGTCTCAGACTTTGGTTTCCCATTGGTTGCTGAGTTCCACTGTTCCCTGTACTTGCAGCTGTCATGCTCAATAATAGGACATAATGCAAATCTTCTGTAATTGGCACTTTTAACATCAGTAGCCTTATTCCTGCTTGTCCCTATATGCGCACATTAAATAACAAAAGTGAGAAAACACTTTCATGCAGGGACTTTCCATACGTACAAAACTAACTGTGTTTGCATTTTGTGGTTTGGACATCTTCAATTCTTCTATGACTATGGTTTCTCAGCAGACAGTCCTACAAACCCTTACAGGATTAATCTTATTCTCCCAAATGCTCCCAGGTCTTAGTAGCAGAACAGTTCTGGAGACTGTAAAGATCATCATTCCCTTGACCACGAATCTGACTGTTCAGGCTTTGAGGTGCTCAGTAATGCTTTCAGTGAGCCATATTCTTCTCTAAAAACTGTAGTAACTCATGGAATTATTGACAAAGTATTCCAGGGTATTTCTGGTATTCATTTGTGTTTAGTTCAACACTTCAGAAAATATAAAACCTGAGTGTATACAACTACACATTGAACAACTCTGTAACTATCCAGTTATAAAAATTTTCTTTTAAAGTCAGTTTTGATTGGTTCTCCTGAACACCACTCCAGGCTGTCTTATTTCTGGATCCCAAGTTAAAAAACTAAGAGCTTTGCTAAGAGCACAGGGAGGAGTTCAGCACACACACAGATGGTAAAACCACAGATGAAATTAAAATTAAAAAAATATTCAAATTAAAGGTAATCTTTCATTGCCTAAGAAAATAGGGTATCTGTACAACAATACAGTTGTTCCTTGCACTCCTGCGGGCTTTATTGCTTTCATTAAAAAAATTTTGGGCTACCAAAAGATGATAATTTTAATTTGAGATGAAGGCCTACCATCTGTGTACATAGTGGACTCCTCTCCCTTCTGTATTATCTACGAAAATAACACCCATTTTATTATATGGGGAATGTGATGAAGATAATAAAAGTGAATAGAGAGAGGTACTGATCAAACAGATGTTGTTTTAGTCTGACTTCCTCTACTTGGCTCATCAGCGTTCTTCAACACAGGCATACATCACTCCCAGTACTGTAAGTCTGTGCTAACCCTGCTGGCTTGTGTTCTGATTTACTGGGTGAATACAAAGGAATAAGTAGACATTATCAAATTCCAGGGTTATTTTGTTGCAGATATCTGGAAATTAAAAGCTACTGCAGACTTCCAGTGGATCACTTCACCATTGTCTTTTACAATAATCAGCCTTCCATGAATCTCATCCTTTAATTTTATATCTGTACTGACATTTTCAAATGAGTGAAAGGAGAGGAGTAGCATACAGATATTGAAGAACGTTTACACAAGTAACTCTGCTCTATAAAACCAGCAGTACTGCATAATCTATATCCGAACTTGTGCAGATATAGAATAAATTATCTCAATGTAACCCACGTGGAATGTAGGCTAAGGCTGATTTTAATGCTAAACTAAACCTATTTTGAATCCATTTCAGTGAGATGATTTAATTAACTAGACCACTTCTCCTAGCCCTGTATACTCAATGCAAATTAATGGCACTTGGAATACACATTCTCTTGGTGTCTTGCTGCTGTTTGCTGCCTGTGAATCCTATCTCCCGTCCCACACCTTGCACTTGCACAAATTATTAACTGCCTCCAGAACTCGTTTCCTCTTAAGTGGCTTCACAGTGTTTTTTCTCCATGGAAGGAAAATACGGTGGGTGAGCCAGCACAAAACCATTTTCAAAGGTGTAAGTATTGTTGTGGCAGTACCATTGTTTCTGATACCTTATGCTATAATAGAGTATACAAAAGAAATGTTATATTACCTTTTTACTTTATACTGTCACTTACAAGGGCAAAGATGAATGGTCTATTTTGTGTTAAAAATATGCTGTTTGTGCTAGGAGGTGGGAGTAGGACTTTTAGGCATACTCAGAACTGAATTTTTTTTTAATATAGCATCTAGATAAAGACTGCCTGAGAAATGACACAGTGTTCTTGCAAGCACAGTGAGCGGCCTCCTGTTCTGTGGCGTTGAGGCCATGATACGGACTGAGTCACTCTTGTGCCCTTTGTTGCCAAGAGGGAATGCAGTGTGAAAGCTGGATTTTGTGCTTCGTGAGATTCCCACCTGTAAATCCTTTTTTTTTTTTTTTTTTTTCCCCCAGAAGGG